>Ga0214542_1012491_pt1 | contig 10904 bp, 5 predicted proteins | sample CNSS1metaG_FD_160096 | JGI IMG/M metagenome (GOLD analysis project Ga0214542, IMG submission 160096) | Root nodule microbial communities from cowpea collected in UCLA plant growth center, Los Angeles, California, USA - CNSS1 | ecosystem: Host-associated > Plants > Roots > Nodule | place: USA...
AAATTGGACCTTGCAGTTTTCTTTATCTTTATGATAGAAGATAATTTGGGAAAAATATATCTTTAGATATTTTATTTGATATTTTTAAATAATTATCTTATTTAATTATATCATAAAATATTAAAATATAATAACTACAAAATCTTTTTAAATATGACAAGATCTTCTTGAATCTTTTTAGTTCCACAACAAACAAATATATCTTGAAGATATTGGATTATTCAGAAGATAATTTAAGGAGATTGCAAAGGGTTGATTTGGAAAATTAATACAAATATTAATTGGTGATAATTTATCATATATCTTTAATTTATTTATTTATTTAATTATATTAGATATTGATATTATCAACCAACTATATTTGTCAAATAGTCTATATCTCTCCAAATATTTTTGAATATTTATCTTTATCTTTATTTTAAAAGATATTTGAGAGATCTTAGCAACAGAAAAGTCCAGTCCAAGTCTTATATAAAGAGACCAAGAGGGTAGAAGAAAATAAAGCTCAGGACTTCGGAGTTTTGGAACCCTTAAGGGGCCTAATTTCGTTTCCTTTTTCTCTCTGTTCTTCTTTCTATTTTTATTTTATCTTGTATTTCATGGAAGGCTAAACTTCTTGGGTTGATTCCATTGTAATTTATTAATTGGATTCTGAGGTTAGATCAATTAATTTGTTTGTTCTTTTGATTCTTGTTGTGATTTATTTTCATTTATATCTTTTGGTTCTTAATTTAGTAAAACTAATGATTTTTACATTGTAGCAAGTTAGCATGGTGTTAAATCTACATAACATAACAATCGTATGAGTCCAAGGGTTTTTAAATTTTAATTGAGAAGTTACTTTGATTAAATTTAGAAACTTTCATATGATTGAAGGAGTTTTTGATAATAATTGAGAAGTTACTTTGATTAAAGGTGAAAACTTAGATTAGAATTAATCAAGAAGTTACTTTGGTTAATTATCTTTTTACTATATATAAGAGTTAAAAGAATGGACGTGATTAGGATTAGTAATATTTAATTGAGAAGTTTACTTTGGTTAAATTTACTATGATTAATCTACAAACTTCTTGCTTTTGATTGAGAAGTTACTTTGGTTAAAAGTAAGAACAACAACACATTAATTGAGAAGTTACATTGATTAATTTGAAGTCTTAAACAAGAAATCAATAACAATAATCTTTAGAAAACCAATGATGAATCCTATTTTGAAAAAGCAGTGGAATCGACCTATTTTTCTTTACTATTGTTTTTATTTTATTTTTTTTTATCTTTTCAATTCTACTTCTTTCTTTGTTTATCTCTCATATTTTTATTATTTTATTTGACTAACTCTTTTGTATAAATTTTATAAGAACTAACTTGTTAAAAATCAATTTCGTGTTCGTTGGAAGACGACTTAGGGTTAACTTAACTCATACTAATTTTTTGGCTACTTTCTTAACAATATTGAAGTTGTTATAGATAAGTAGTATTAATTTGATCACTTGATGACAACGTTATCAGTACCCAAAGGGTTTTACACCCTTAGGTGTAAGCGAACTAACGGTCCAAGCAAATGTAATTATGCTTCTTTGCATATTTTTATTTTGGTCAATCATTTCTTTGTTGACAATCTTTAATAATCATTGGTTATTGATCCTCATTGTCATTCATCACTATACGATATGTAAAAGTTTTTTCAATGTTGACTTTATTTTGGTTCTATATTATATGATTCATGACATAATTTATTGAGATCTCATCATTTTCAACAATTTCAAGTACCTGAGGTTCTTCTGGAACCGAATCATTAATTATGCCGAATGAATATTTTTGGATTTTCACCTTTTTGATTAGGTCATCTTGCATTTTAGCTCTCTTTCTCATCAAGAGTTTTTATCTTTGTAAACCACTAGGCCTACTAAGTGTGTCTTTGGAACTAACAGGCCTACCAAGCTTCAGGCATGTTATGAATTAATATCAATTATCTTCAGAACGTAGGGTAATTGATTGACTCATTTTTTAAATGAATTATCCTAGAACTTCTAGTTCACATTCTTTTGTAAGAGGATCAAGATGCGATAATGATAGTTCATTCCAACCAATATCTTTTTCCAATTGTTTTCTTTCTCCCCCTAATGTTGCAAAAAGTTATTCATCAAAGTGATAGTCAAAAAGTCAAAATGTAAATAAGTCTCTTGTTGGTAGGTCAAGGTATTTTATTATTGAGGGAGAATCCTACATATATTCTTAATCATCTTTGAGGACCCATCATAGTCCTTTTTGGTGGGGTAATTGGAACATATACACCACACCCAAAAATTCTTACATGAGCATATTAGGTCACTCACCAAAAACCAACTGCATAATAGAGTATTTGTGATAACTTGTTGGCTTAATGCGAATCAATAATGCAACATGCAAAATTGCATATCCCCAAGCACGCATCCAGTGACCGATGAATCTGTTTGGAAGATTAGCTCTCATAAGTAATGGTCTTGCAACCAATTTTAGATGTGTTAGTAATGATTCCGCAAGTCTATTTTGAGTATGAACATGTGCTACTAGATGCTCAACTTCAATTCCAATTGATATACAATTCTCATGAAAAGCATGAGATGTAATTTCACTAGCATTATCAAAACATTTTTTCTTAATTGGATAATCTGGGATGTGAGCTCTTAACTATACTAATAACTTTGAAAATGTTTGATTGCAAGTTGATAGTAAACAAATATATGACCATCTAGTTGATGCATTAATTAAAACCATGAAATATCTAAATGATCAACATGGTAGGTGTATTGGACCACAAATATCACCATGTATTCGTTATGAAAATGAGATTGACTCATTTCTAATTTTTGTGGTGATGGTCTTAATATCAAAATTTCTTTGTCAATGTATAGTACTTGAGAACTCATTGGTTTAAATAAGTTTTTTGACTCTTAAGTGGGTTTCCCCATGAGTTTTTCAACCTTTTTTTTTCGCATCATAATAGATCCAGGATGACCTAACTGATCATGCCAAAAAAGAAATTCATTCTGATTCGTAAACTTCTGGTTTACCATGAGATGCATTTTAATTGTACTAATATGCATAGTACAAACCATACAACTGATCATGCCAAACAAGGCATTCATTTTGATTCATAAACTTCTAGTTTACCTTGACATGCATCACTTGTACTAATATATGTGTAAACCATAAGAGAAGTTTGATAATTTCTCCAATACGTTTTTTTTTTTCAACTCAATCGTAGAGATATAAAGGTATTTCACATCTTTTTCATTGTTTATCTCAATATGGTATCCACTTAGACAAATATCCTTGAAACTTAATAAGTTTCTATTCAACTTCTTGGTAGAAGTATAATAGCTTTTTCGAACCCTTTAAATATATTTGCAGTATTATAAATAATACTAACATTGATGTCTCGCATTACCAAACCAAACAATAGAAAATTTATTACTCTTGAGAATTGTATAAGTTGTTGCACTATCAATAAGACAAATATCCTCATCATTGGTGCTAGTGCCAACATTCATTCTTCATATAAACATAAATATTAATATGAGAAATGCCTTTTTTTTAATGTTCTCATTACCAATTAGGTGATCAATACTTCAATTTGGTTTAACAAAGAAAATAACAATATCAAGATGAGTAACATCCATATGGCCATAATCAAAATCACTATCTTCATAAGAAAAATGTGCTTTTATGTTCTTCTTATTAGTTTTAAGATGCTTTGGTGTACGACAAGTACAACTCAAATATCTTCTACTACTGTAATGATAACATATACTTTCATCTTGTTTGCCATTATTTTCACCTTTTTCTTTTTCCTTTTTCACACTATTGTTCCACTCCTGATGATAAAATGTATTTTTGAAATTTTCTTCATGGTCATTTCCACAATCATGATCTCTATCATGACCACAACCATAACCAAAGCAACAATTGTGAACATGAAAATATAAATAAAAAATATTGTTGTATTCACTTCTGGGAATGAAGCTGAACTAGTTGGACGAATCTCATGATTTTTCAGCAAAAGCTTCATTGCTTTGTTCAGCCATACAAAGAGATGTGTAAATTCATAATGTTTACTATTGCATTCACTTTTGGGAATGGAGCAGAACTAGTTGGGCGGATCTTATGATTTTTCATCAAAAGCTTCATTCTTTATTCAGCCATAAGAAGGTATAAAATAAATTCAAAATATTTGTGAAATCTCTTTTCACAATATTATTGTCATAGGAGAAATTTAGTTGCTCAGTTACTTTATTTCTTTTTTTAATGGTATCACCAAGACCCATTGTATCTAAATGTATTCCAACATTTAATATGCAATATAAGTAATTCTTCCTCGTAATATCAAGGGTCACAAATTCAAATTTTGCAACGTTTCACATGTTTAGAATTGTCACATAAAATAATAATAATAATAATAATAATAATAATCACCATAATAATAAAAATGATAATAATAAGACGGAGAATAAGAATATAAGATAAAATTATAAATGAAGAAAGGATTAGAAAGAGCCTAGATTAAGACATGCAAAACATTGTCCTTAAAGAGAAAAAGCTTTCACTAGCTCTCAATTGGTTGGAGTATCGTTCTGATAAGTTGTTATAAAGTAAAGCTAATAATAGAGGAGAGAAAAAAAATGAAAAAATAGAGACTAAGAGAATGAGAGCAACTTTTTTGGTGTATTATTACTTATAAGAAAAGTTCTATCTATAGATCAACATGTAATCCATAAAGAAAACAAATCAACTAGTTAATACAAGTATTTACATAACGAGTAATGAATCATATGATTGTCAATTATATTAATCATATGAGTAACTATATCAAATCAATGGATGACCATTAATTCATAATATAAGTTAATTAATAACTACTAATTTTAATACAATAGTAATAATAATATAAATAATTATTATTATTTCAATATAATTAATTTTTTTATATAATTTTATTAAAGTATATAATTATGTATAGTTATAATATAATATTTAATAAAAAGTTTAATAATATGAAAAAATCAAATAATTAATTGTAGTTATTTTTTATAACAAATTAGTTAAAATAGATTATATTATTTTGTAGTAATACTAAATATAATAATGAAATTATAGTATTAATAATACAATTACCAATTAATACGGAAACTAAAATTATAAACATAAATTATATTGAAATCGACGTTTTTTAAAGTTACATTTAATATAATTATTACTACATTTGGAAAAGCATTCACTTCGTATCTCTTTATTTTTTTTTTTCACTAAGGTTTCTTTTCTGGAGTTCATTAGTTTAGTATTTTGATTCCTTTAAGGAAGAAGTGTTCATTCGAGAGTCAAAGTTTCAAAAGCAATCTCCAAAAATTTATCTCCTTACTTAATCCAGATAAAGTAACTAGATTTTCATTTGGATTCTATAGTTTGTTCAGTTGAATTCCAACAACCCATTTGTTGTATTTATTTTCTTATTTTTTAATTATTTTTTAATCAGTTTTGGATTTTCTTGTTTGTTTTCATGAATCTTGATGGAATAGTGAGAATGATTGTAAACTTTTTTTTTTTAATTTAAGTATTTTTAGATGGTGTTTTGAATGTTAAAGTATGTATTTGATTTTAGTATTATAAAAAGTCATTATATATAGGATAGTAATGGAAGAATGAATTCGGCTTCCTTGAAAGAACTCGATACATAAAAACTTTTCAATATAAAGTTCTCGCGTTTATTAAAAGTAAAATTAAAAATTTGAATGCTCATTTCTTAAATCATGATAGGTTTTGGAGCCGGAACTTTGTAAATTGTAATTTTTTTTTGTTAATATCAATAACGGTAATACTAAAAACTAGAAAAAATTGTGCAATACTAAAACACATAGAACTTTAATGTTTTGATTATATCTAATATCATCACATTAAAATACTATTTTTCTTCCAAATAATTAGAAATACATAAATTCTTCCACCAATCTCCAATTTTAGTGCTTTTTATTAGAGAATTTTCAATAAAAATTTTACATTTGATCGATCTCTACACGCCATAAATAAAAATATATTTGAATATTCCTAAACAAACAATTTTTTCAAAATATAATGGTCCTACATAAGAAATTGTAGTCTTTATAGAAATTGTAAATGGATTCACGACACCATTTACAACCAATTAAAATAATTTAAAATAGATATTTCGATGAAAGATTTTGAAAGAAGAACGAAATCTAATTAGTTACGACCTAAATAAAAGAAATTAATATAACAAAAATCATATGTGAAGAGTTATCGTGTTGTATTTGAAAATTATAAAATGATATTGGAAAAAAAAATTAATCTATTTTTGGTATACAACCACATTGCTACTTATAATAATATTGACAATTTTAGAATATCATAATCCATTTATAGTAAAACATTCCAAATTAAAAATATGTATTAGGAAATTCTTCTTACAATGTAATACTTTAATAGTATTTAATTAAAAATTTACATTTAGTATTAGGATTAACCAAGTAAAAAAAAAATTACAATTGATATATTAAATGAAAATATTCTATATTAAAAGGTTAAATAAGACTATATAATTTTGATTTTTAAAAAAGCTATATGTTTTAATTTATATTTTTAGTAAAATGATGAATTTTTTCAAATATTTAAAGTTATTAATAAGCATTATAAATGAGATACTAATGTAAATGTTTATACCTAAAAATTAAATTTAATATATATTTATATTATATTTAAAACTAATATTCTTTGATGTTAATATTTTTATTTTATAAGTAATTAAAATATATTAATTGCATAAAAATTGGTTTAACGTTTACTCAGAAAAATATTTAACAATTAAATGTTTTTATGAAAATAATTTTGATATTTTTGCAGAAGTAATGTATTTTGTTTGGTAAACTAATCTAAATTTTACTTCATAAATTTATTTATCTATTTGAAGATGATATTGTAAAAAATATATAAGTTAATTAATATAAATTAAAACTACAATATTAATAATAAAACACATTTTATTTCGTACATTATTTAATAAAGAACAAATAATTTTAACTATATACCATAAGTTGTAATAAAAAAATATTGTTAGAATTGATGAGCCAATATTTTACAATCAAAAGGGAGTGAATTGGTTTTTCCAAACTTTGGTTTGTTCTTTCACTTTAAAAATAATTTTTAAGAAATCCTTAATCAATTGACATTGTGTGTTTAAGAATGCATATTTTTTAACCTTTATACTTAGTATGATGAAAAGAAGACAAAAAACACCAATTTTTATACTGGTTCGATTCAACCGAATCTAAGTCCAGTCTCTAACAATGCACGTCAAAAATTCCACTAAACCATCAAGAGTGAGGAAAATACAAGATCCACCTGCGTATTTCCTACACCTTAGATACACACTCTTGAAAAACCCTTCCAAAAATGCAACCAGTAATGTTACATGCAGTTACCAACACCTATCAAGTCACAAGTCACAGTGATATCACAACAAATTTTCAATAACAAGAAACCATAAATTCAGTAACCAAAAATCAGTATTTCACGGAAGACTAATGATAGAAAGAATACATTTGATTCTTTGTAAATCTTGATATCACTATCACACAATCTTCTTGAATTCTTGATGAACAACTTGAGAAACAATGAATAATCAATGCATATTTCCTCCAACAACTCTATAGCAATCTTTCTCTTATCTTTGGTGTCTAAAAAACGTAAGCCAAAACTGATGCAGTGATATGATTTAAGAGCAACACAATTTTCTGGTATATCTAATTGATTAGGTTATCTATCTAATCAACTAGATTATTGACAGTTCTAAAGTCCATATTCCAAACTCAATTAACATCCTAATTAATTAGTGTGACAACATATTTAAACATCACACACCAAACATCACCCAATAGATTAGATTAACATTCTAATCAATTAATTATGAAGGTTTTGGCACATTTAGCTTGACCCACATCATGTTCATATACACGTCTACATCCTGTTTAAATTCTACCTATTCTAGGCTATTGTTTCTTTATGGACATCATAAAAACATCATAGATTTTCTTTGAAAACAATAACAAATATCACCTAAATTTAATTAGATGTTTAAAAATATATAAAATGAGGGAAAGAACTTACATTTATACAATATATGTAAAAACAGACTGAATAATCTTGTAGGAAAAAATATGTTTATAATATCTAGGAAAAATAATATAGAAATTGTGAACTCACAGTAATATGATAGTAAAATTTTAATATAAAAAATAAATCAAACATGAATACAAATAAATATAATTAATAAAATATTAAAGAAATCAATAAATCAATGTAGAAGCTTAGATTGAATTCCAAAAAAAAAAAAGAATATCATAAATAATAAGATTTTTAAAACATATTTGAATATTCCTTTTTTAGGAACCCTAATATAATAAAAATTAAGTTTTTTAGGAATGAAAAAGAAATAAGATAGGAATTCTAAATTTTATAGATTTATTTTATGTCAAAAAAGTATATACATTTGAAGTCATAAAAAAGAAAAATAACCACTAATATATTTTTTAAATCCTAACTTAATAGAAATTTAATCTTTTGTTCAAAATTTTCGACCACAATTTAAATAACTTTATTTCAATCTTTTGAAACACAAACAATGAAAATGACATGTAAAAATGCTAGTATATTCATTTCAATTGTGTTACAAATTAATATCTTATTGGAGTAATATGACAAAATATCACTTCTTTTCTAAAAAAGCCTGGAATAGAAAAGATACAGAATGAATTTACTTTTTATTTGTTTGCAGCAAAAACGATGCATCGAGAGTACAATTTCTTTTGATTATGTTGAAAACAAACAAAAAAACACAACAACTATGAGATGTTCATCTATGAGGCAGTGTAAGGTATGGATTTCCCATCAAACTATAGTTTGTTTGTTTTTTTTTTTTTCATTAACAAATTGATTTATGACTACACCAATACACATTTTTGTATTTGAAATTTATACCGTCTATTTTTTAACACATTGTAACTGTTTAACTGTATATGTATGTTGTAAACAGTTAATATTGAACCATTTCATTTTTTTCAAAATTATTTTTGGTAAATTTTGCATTAAATTGAAGTCTATACTAAGGGTTGTGAAGTTAACTTATACAATAAACATGGAAAATAATTTATCTATGTATATGTTGTTAGGCTGACTGAGATTTTTTATATTAAAATTGTATTTTTTTTGTCTAAAATAATATAGCTTAATAATAATATATTTTTAAAATATATTATGTAACATCTCAATTTTAGCAGCTTAAAACTAATAAAATAGGATATTCCATCTTAGTATTCAAAACAAATAAACAAATAAACAAATGTATAAAGTATATTAATACAGTCTTACAAATGATCAGACTATATAAATATATCAATTATACATACCAAACCTTTCTAACCCTAAACACAAGCTAACCACTTCTACAACAACTTCTCATTGAAACCTCCTTCCGACCTAAATGATGGCTCCTCAACCTCCAGAGGTGCCTCTAAAACAAAATTCACCACTGCTCCCACCGAATAGGTGATCATCGCAAAAGGAAAACATACAACACAGGACAAACACACAGAAGAAGGGTAAGCTAATGACTTTTAAAGAATTTTCTTAAACCATATAACATTGATATATTTAACAACTACAAACAAGCATATATTCACACACATATATTTCTAAACTACGACTCAACTAATCCGGATACATACATTGAGGTCGGATCTAGTCAGTTATGCACTTGTAGTGGCATCTCATGCTCTGCAGAGTGACAGATTAAGAGTCAAAACTCTACCACATACAAGGTCAGTCCATTAACACCTATGGTCAAGGAAAAACCCCTAGGCTAGGACCACCCAATTTAACTCAAAAATACAAGTTTCAGGTTCTGACTCACTCGCCCAACTAGTAGCACTCGCCCAGCCATGGGCCCATGCTCGCCCAGCTAGTACCACTCGCCCAACCACTGGTACAGGTCTAGAAGTTTCTGACTTGGAAATTAGCCCAACGAGTAGCACTAGCCCAGCCATTAGCCCACACTAGCCCAGCGAGTAGCACTCGCCCCGCGAGTATGTGAATCTGCATAATTTTGCATATCAGTGTTCTGCATAATTCTACAGATCAACTTATTCGCTCAGCGAGTAGGCTCGCCCAGCGAGTAAGCAATTCTGCATAATTCTACAGAAACTTATTTAAGCAAAATTATACATATTCAACCAATCCATACAACTCTAAAACCTCCACCAAAGACCATTCAAGTATCAAACATTAATTCTATCAAAATATTCACATCAATTGTATCCAATTGCACCCATAGCATACAATTATTCTCAAACAACATATAAAACCTAAGCATTTATCGTTTTCAAACATCACAACTCAATTCACCTATCAAACACATCAATCAATTACAGAATAATCATATAATAACATTCTTAACAGGTTTGTGAGACATAATAGACATTAGCTTCCCTTACCTAGTATCCTGCTTTAACAACTCTATAAATGTCAGACGTCTCTAACTCCACAGGATGCTCTATCTATATATAGAAACATCACAAGAACGATCAGAACATACCATTATGACCACTGATCAGCAGAGACTCATACTGATACATAAAACAGCACATGCAAGCGAAAGAAGGCTTACATGCAACAAAAAATAGAAAAAACCAAAAAGACAGCAGAAACTTAACTTACACGAACGAAGAAACTGATCGTGTAACATCCCTGGCTACCCCTCCTCGGGCCCCAGAGGCTGTCAGGTTACTACAGCCCAATGCACCCCAACCCCTCACCCTTCTCCGTCCATTCATACTGGGTGGGTTGTTGCCAGTGGGAATCGA
>Ga0214542_1012492_pt1 | contig 10904 bp, 5 predicted proteins | sample CNSS1metaG_FD_160096 | JGI IMG/M metagenome (GOLD analysis project Ga0214542, IMG submission 160096) | Root nodule microbial communities from cowpea collected in UCLA plant growth center, Los Angeles, California, USA - CNSS1 | ecosystem: Host-associated > Plants > Roots > Nodule | place: USA...
TATATATATATATATATATATATTATTCATACATAAGGAGTGCAGTGTAGCAGGAACTGATAGCTTTTAAAGGTAAGTGAACAGAACAAAGCAAAACAATCGGCAAGAGAATCAAGTTCTACTTTTGGAAACTTAGGGCAAAAAGTTTTTCACTTTTTTACTTGCCACCAAGGCTCATGAGAAGAATACAACTTGAAACTTGAATCGTGCATCCTTTTGCAGAAAAAGAAAATTATTATGTCTAACTCATTTTCAGTACTGACAAACTAAAACTATGCTAGAGAAACGAACATGAGAAAAAGAAATTTATGATTCACTGAATTCTGAAGATTACAATTTCTAAGAATGTTGAATTTTGTTTCACTGAAAAAATATTATTGAAAATATACCTTTTTGAAATCAAATAGTTGTGTGATTCTTTGGTAAGAAAATTGGCAAAAAGTATTTAAAAACGCAATTTCCTTTCAATATATATAGCAAGCACCCCTCAGAAATAATATGAAGCTTGTAAGTTTTTGGAGACACGTAGGTTGAGCATTATTACACAAAATGCATGAGTTTTTTTTATATAATACTATTCTAAGTCATTCAACAGACAAATTTTCTAAGACTGGACTTTAAAAAAAAGTTTTAATGGATAAAAGAATAAAAAAGTATATTTATATCTCTTGGAAGGTAGCAATTAGATAAAAATAGTCTAATTTTATTAGATATAGAGTAAGTATTTAATTTCTTACTGTTGATTACATTTTGATTGTATACAAAGTTTAATTTAGTCAACCAATATCAATTTTAGACTTATATCTGGCACTCAAGCAAAATCATATAAGCATTCAATACTTTTATTTTGTCATGACAATTTTATGGGATCAAAACGAACCTTCAAAATTGAGTGTTTTTCACTGTATGTTATTCCTAGAGAATTACAACATTTTGTTCAATTTCTTATGGTCTTACTATACAATTTTGAAAGTTTACATGATTGAATTTTGAATTGTAGTACTCAGTCTTTTGTTGTTGATGATGTTGTTAATGATTAGTTTAAAAAATTTCTTTTTTCTCAGCCATAGGCCAATATAGCCTTGCAATCTCAAAGTACATCATTACTAAATATATCTTTTGAGGAATAGATCATTGATTTGGGTGTTACTAATTGTATGTCACGTCATTGTCTTCTTTTGTTTTGTACCTAACTCATTTATGTCAATTGTAACTGCTAACAGTGATTCTGTTCCATTGTCTGGTATTGGTATCATTGTCACACCATCTTTGTTTGTTTTGATGTTTACTACATATCTGGTCTTGTTATGAGTCTTGTTTCTGATGAGAAAATTTGTGATTCTGGATATAATATGTATTTCTCTCTATCTAATTGTTTTGTACTTTCAGAAGATGATTGGGATAGGTCGTAGACAAGCTGATCATTTCTCTTATTTATATTTATATATTAAGGTATTTTTTATCGACATTTATTTTCTAAATTTATTATTTAAATAATTTTTTAAATTAAAATAATTATTTTATCAATTTAATTTTTTTTTAATTTGCCTATATTTTTAAACTTAATTATTTTTTAATTGTAAAATTATCTATAAAATAAACAAAAGTTATTTACAATAAATTATAAAAAATATTTATATTTAATTTCATAAATATAATAATAATAATAATTTTCATACAAAGTAAACACACTCCCTAGTTTTTATAATTATTACACGTGGATGATGATATTTATAAACTAAAAATTTATGATTACATGTAATTTAATGTTTTTTTTAAATTTTAACTAAAAGAAATTTTATTATTTCTCAACCAAAATTTCTATATTCGAGACATTTTATTCACTCTGGTTAATTTATTTATTTTTTTCTTACATGATGTAATTACATCCTATCGAACTATATATTATATTTATGTTTATATTCTTTTTCCTAACGGTTAATACCAATAAATAAACATTTTTATTTTGGAGATAGAGATTACTTTACCGAGTACTTTATTACTGTTTTAAAATTATAGCTGTCATACACTTAAAATGTAATTTAAATATATATATATATATATATATATATATATATATATATATATTAAGATTAAAAATTCATATTTAAACGTTTGTAAGGTTGTAAAATTTAATATTTTAGCAAATGCAACCAAGAGGACAATTAAAAATCTTACAAATTTTGAAAAATAATTACAACTTTGGAATGAGAAAGTATTATATTTAAATATTTTTTCTGTTTCTTTCTTTAAACATTAAATAGCAATAAATGAAAACACTCATTTGACTCTTAATAAATATAACGTTTACTTTCTGTATTAATTTATATAGTGGGAATTTGAACTCACAATCATCTACCTAAATTTTTTTCATTAACCACACCCTTTATAATAAGTTTTCTTGTTATTGTACAATTTTTTTTCCTCTTATAATTCAATGTTAAATTTTAAACTTAAATAAACCAAATTATGAAATTTAAACTTTAATTTACAAAAGATGGATTTAAAATATAGTAATACAATTGAATTATTTGATTTTAAATCGATAAAATTCAAATTAGTTTTGTTTTACACAATGTAAATAACATGTTATTTCAATTCAATTTTTAGATGGTTTAAACCGGATTTAAATTTAATATCAACTATTTAGATTGTGATAAGATTTTTCAAACCAAAAATTTTATATTTAAATGTAAACATTCAGTAAAGTGCAGTTACTATTTTAAATTTTATAAAAGAAAAATTAAATTCACAACCTTTCTCTCAGATTTTTTTTCTAATTTTATTATCTCTATATTAATTTATTTTATTATATAATTTTCTTTCAGATCTTTTTTCTAATTTTTATTACCCTCTATATTAATTTATTTTATTATATAATTTTCTTCGTCTTACAACTCAATATTTAATTTTAAATTTAAATAAACCAAATTATAAACATTTAAACTTTAATTTACAAAATATGGATTTAAAATAGAATAATACAATTCAATTATTTGATTTACAAATTAAAATTATTTTTGTTTTACATAATATAAATCATATGTTTCTTCAATTCAATTTTTAGATACTTTGTACTTGATTTGAATTGAATTTAAGTTCAATTATTCAGATTGTGATAATATTTTTCAAAACAAAAATATCAAACATAAAGAATGCAATTACATAGAAATTGTGTTTTCTATTAAGGTGCATTGTAATTTTAAAGAATATCATAATTTATTTATAGGTTAAATTACTCTTTTGGTCCCTCTATTTGTAAAGTAATATTAGTTTGGTTCACAAGTTTTTTCGTTGTCACAATTTGGTCCTCATTTTCTTAAAAATGATTCAATTTGGTCCTTGTTGTTAATTTTGACTAGACGGTGTTAAAATCAACCCCACATGTCAATTTATGCTTTTTTTAATTTTTTTAAATTTTTTTAAATTTTTTTGATTTTGATTTTTTGTTTATATTTTGCACTTATCACTTCACAATTGTGCCACATGTCAAAATGACTCAATTTGGTCTTTATCAGTGTCACAGGCATCTTTTAAAATAACTATTTTGACCATTTTTAATATTCAAAATGGTGTTTTTAAATAATATTTATAAACGGTAGAACAAATTACATGTATTATTAAATCACGTGTACAAAACTAACTAACAAATATAATATAATGAAAAAGTATAACAAATTGTCATGTAACCTATGATGTATTGATACTTCAACTTGGATCACATATTTGTGTTTGACATATATTTGTATTTGATACGTATGTGTTTGATATCTTGGGATATTTGATTGATCCTTATCAATAAAGTATCTAAATTATAAAGTTGTAATACACTACAAGAAAATATTTGAATAATGACTAATTTTAGTGACACAAAATATTTAGTCACTAGATACTGATCAATTTAGATATCAATTTAACAACTATAAGTTATTGGCAACTAAAATGGTTACAAAAAATTATAATTGGTCTCTAAACTCATAATTAAAATAGTTTCTATTATAAATTGGTTTCTAAATTGATAACTAACATTAGCTACCAAGTTTTGACTACCAAAATAGTTGGTTTCTAAACTGGTCATTAACATTAGCTATTAGGTTTTGACTATCAAAATAATTAGTCTTTAAGTTGGCCTTTAATTAGGAAATTGATTTCTAACATATTTCTGGTTAGTAAAATTGGTCATTAGAATTTTCTTGTAATAAAACTTTAATAATGACAATAATTTATATTTTTTATATTAACAATTTTAAAATATATAGTTTTAATTTAGATTTATATAATAACAATTATATATTTACTATATTTTTAAAAGTTATTTTACATCTTTTAATATTCATATATCGACATATCATATGTGTCTCTTATCCGTACATATAACGTATACCCATAAAAAATATTAATATAATATTATCATATAAATAAACAACACACATACAAATTTATTGAATAAAATACTGAAATATAGAAAGTAATCAAAAATTTCGAAAACATTAACTATCATTCCTATTTTATTTATAAATAACATTTAAAATTAAATTTTTAATCAAACTGTTAATTATCTTTCTTAATGTACAATTAAATTTTATAAAATTATACCTATGACTAATTGACAATAAAATTTACATTTATTAAATGTACAGTTAATTATTTTAATTAAATTTTTTATATATTAATTATATATATGACAAGTTTTTAATATGTAACTAATTTTATAATTAATATATATTCAATATTCCTATTATTAACGTACAAGTATATCATTATATATCTTTAATGTATATATTAATATATAAATTATATACATTAATGTATAACTAACTATAAGACATACAAAATTTTACATTAATCATTCCTATGATGTATAAAATCATACAATTAATATATATACATATTTTATATTAATTGTATAATTATTATACCTATGATTCCTATATAAACTCTTTTAAAACTATTTCTTATATTATATACATATCAATTGAAAAATTTAATAAAAAGTAATAATATGATTATTATTAAAATAAATTATACAAATAATTTATTAATAATGTTATAAATATAATTCAAATATTTTTTTGAATTTAATAAATTAATACAAAAAAACATAAAAGAAAATATGCATACGGAGAGATCCAAAACTAGTTGTAAGATAAAAAAGAACATTTATTTATTTATTAAATAAAATGCCTAGTTAAAGTTAAATTAAAAATAGTATGCTGCATGATAGAAAATATACTCATTAAACAGCAATTGACTTTTGTGCATTGATGATTTATCAAAGTCAAACTTTTTACTACCACACCTGTTAAAAGAAAAAAACAAACATTTAATATATAATCTAACAAATTAATATTTTAATTTAAACTTTTAAACAACTAATACACATTTATTAAAATGACTTGCGGAATGAATGTTTATTCTTTCATTCCCGAGAGTTTCATCAGTTTTGTTTTTTTATATATATACATATTCCCAAAGCAAAAATATTACTCAGCAAACACAAAACAATCTTCATCATGTTGAGATCCATCTTTACTCTCTTCTTCACCCTTTTTCTCTTCTTCGAAATTTCAGGTATTTTTTCTCTAATATTTTTCATTATAAACTCAAAAAAATTATTTCAATTCTCACTAATTTTCTCACACACTGACTTACTCTCTTTTACTCTGCTTTTGATAGTGCCTAAACCTTGGGCTTCAGCGGGTTTAACACTCTCCAACCAATGTTCCTACCCGGTCTGGCCCGGGATTCAATCCAGCCCAGGAAAGCCCGTTGTGTCCCGCGGTGGTTTATTCCTTGCTCCTAAACAGGAGTTGTTCATCACACTCCCCCAAGTCTGGTCGGGCCTTTTCTGGGCTCGCACAGGCTGCACCTTTAACGCCGCGGGCGAAGGCAAATGTGTCACCGGAGACTGCGGCAGCAAACTCTACTGCAACGGGCTTGGCGGTGCCATGCCGGCCACCATTGCTAGACTCGCTTATGACGATCACGATCTCTACAACGTAAGCTTCGTGGACGGTTACAACGTCCCCATCACCATAACCCCATACACAGGCCCAGATGATTATAAGTGTCACTATGTGGGCTGTAAAAAAGACCTCAGCGCCCTGTGCCCCGCGGGCCTGCAAGTGCACTCACCGGACAATAAGACTGTGGTGGCGTGCAAGAGCCCATGTGAAAACTCAAAGACATGTGGGCCCAATGAATATTCTAGAATCTTCAAGAAAGCTTGTCCTAAGGCTTATACTTCTCCCTCTGATAAAGAGCCTTCTAGTATTGTTCCTTGTGCTGATGCAAGTTATATTGTAACTTTCTGCCCTACAAGTAAAAAGTAATATAGAGAGAGAGTATCGAAAGAGTAAAAGTGAACCTTAGAAATTCTAAACTAAAAATAAATAAAAGGAGCAAGGAAAAATATTCGAAAAAAAAATCTTCAAAATCATTGGATCTATAAATAAGACTTGAAAAAAAAATCTAAATATCATATTAAACTCTAGAGAAGGGAGAACATTAAAATTAAATTGTGTGTTTTTCATATAAAATAAATACTTTATTTATATTAAAAAAATTAATGTAATAAATAAAATAAATTTAATGTCTATAATAACAAAAATATAATATTTAAAAAGAAAAGGAATAAGGAAAATGAGGTTAAGAAAAAAAATTCTCCAAAATCGTTGATATATAGATAAGACTTATATAAATTTTTTTAAAAAGAATTCTAAATATCATATTAAATTCTAACTGTATTTTTGTTTCGCCTCACAGATTTATTACGATCAAACATGACAAATGAAGAAAAGAGTTGCTTTTTTTTTTTTTTTCCATAAAAGAAAAGATTTGCAGGGAAATGTGAGAAAAAGTCCTTAAAAATCATAATATAATTTATTATATTATATTTTAATAACAATAATTTATTTTAATTTATATTTTACTAAGGGTTGTTTTAATTTAATATAATTTCATTGATTCCAATTTTTATTTTAAATAATAATTTACATTTTATTATAATTTAATTTATATTAATTACATTTTATTTTAAATTACTTTTATAACTGATAATAAAATGATAATATTTGGTTTTTATCAATTAAAATAATTTTTTATTTATCAAATATATCTAGTATCTAATTCATTTCATAAATTTTTATCTCAAGTACTTTCATTTTTCTCAACATCTTTTCCAAAATTCAAATTATTACACTTTCATCTCTTTTTTCCCTCAATTAAAATATTTTTTAATCTATCAAATATATCTCATCGCTAACCCATTTTCATAAACTTTTTATCTAAAATACCTTTGTTTTTCAACTTTTTTTCATAAATCCAAATTACTTCAGTTTCATCTCTTTCTCCTCAAATCCTCTTCAAATTCATTTTCAAAAACAAACACAAAAGAGAACTTAAAATGCATGTGTTTTTCATAAAACATAAAAACTTTATTTATATTCAAAATTTTAACATAATAAATAAAATAAATTTAACATCTTTAATAATAAAAAATAGTCTTATATATATATATATATATATATATATATATATATATATAATTTTTTATATTATAGTATTTTTTAAAAGGTTGTCACATAAGCCTTTCTCGATGGAATGTTGTTTTATCGTTGCAAATTGTGTTGATTTGTTGGAGATCTTTAGCCACAAGTTTCAGAACATCTTCCTTCAAGCTCCAGTTCCATGTATCTTGAGATTTTTTTCCACGATTAGAGGCCTCGTGTAATTGATGGCCATAACTCCACACCTTATAAATAGATACTCCTCACCGATAAAAATAACACAACGCACATTGCTCCTTTCATTCTCGACTTCTTTCCTTTTCTTCTATTGTCATAAATTTTGGGTTATTAATTTGCTTTTTCTAAGAGTTTTTTGTTGATTTCTGAGATCCTCGAAAAATTCATGAAGTTCCTTTTGTATCTTAGGTAACTTGTGCAATACACCACAAATAAGTCCTTAATGACAATAAATCTACACGTCTTAGGAAGTGTTGTTATTTGTATTTTTCTTTAGCTCTTACAACAATGTTTCCAGAACTTATATGGTCTTTAAAAAAACTATTCTCAGACGTGTCAAGAACGTGTGTCTACCCTATTAGACATGTATGAAGTTGTTACGGCTATCACATACTCAAAACCTAACTCCAATATTCATTCAAAATAAGCTGAAAACTATATTCATGCGAACGACGTATGCCAACACACTTTAATTAGTGCATTATCTAAACATGTTCAATGTGTATTGTTCATACACGGAAGCAAAAGACGTTTGAAATTCTTTAATTCTCAAATATATTGTCGAATATGTCGTGTGACAAAGGTTTGTCATAGGAAACAAATCAACAAATATCCAAATTTCTTGAAGATATAAAAGCAAATAACATAATTTTGCTTAATGAGTTTATCTCAAAACTTCTGATTGAGAAACTGGCACCACCTTAGACTGACTACAAAGAACAACTGAAACACAAGTAGATGTCATTCCAGAAATCATGACACACATCATTCAAGATACCAAGTAGAAAGATTGTGCTACTATTCGAGTCAAAACATTATTTGTAAAAGCAAATATGGTAGAAGACAAACTAACTCCAAAAAGGTAGGAGAATAAACCTAATCATAATAATAAAAACAATTTACAATTTATGTCCCAAAAAATTTATATTTCTTATATTATATACATATCAATTGAAAAAATTAATAAAAAATAATAATAATAATAATATTAAAATAAATTATACAAATAATTTATTAATAATGTTATAAATATAATTCAAATATTTTTTAATTTAATAAATTAATACAGAAAAAAAAAACATAAAAGAAAATATGCATACGGAGAGGTCCAAAAGTAGTTGTAATATAAAAAAGAACATTTATTTATTTATTAAATAAAATGCCTAGTTAAGATTAAATTAAAAACAGTATGCTGCTTGATAGAAAATATACTCATTCAACAACAATGGACTTTTGTGCATTGATGATTTTTAAAAGTCAAACTGTTTACTATCACACCTGTTAAAGAAAAAAACAAACTTTTAACAATCTAACATAATAATATTTTAATTTAAACTATTAATTTACATTTATTAAAATGACGTGTGGAATTAATGTTTTATTCTTACATTCCGGGGAGTCTCATCAGTTTTGTTTTTTTTTTTATATATATACATATTCCCAAAGCAAAAATATTACTCAGCAAACACAAAACAATCTTCATCATGTTGACATCCATCTTTACTCTCTTCTTCACCCTTTTTCTCTTCCTCGAAATTTCAGGTATTTTTTCTCTAATATTTTTCATTATAAACTCAAAAAAAATATTTCAATTCTCACTATTTTTTCTCACACACTAACTTAATTTCTTGTACTCTGCTTTTGACAGTGCCTAAACCTTGGGCTTCAGCGAGTATAAAACTCTCCAACCAATGTTCCTACCCGATCTGGCCCGGGATTCAATCCAGCCCAGGAAAGCCCGTTGTGACCCATGGTGGCTTATTCCTCTCTCCTAAACAGGAGCAGTACATCCAACTCCCCAAAGTTGGAGTCTGGTCGGGCCTTTTCTGGGCTCGCACAGGCTGCACCTTTAACGCCGCAGGGCGAAGGCAAATGTGTCACCGGAGACTGCGGCGACAAACTCTACTACAACGGGCTTGGCGGTGCCATGTCGGCCACCATTGCCAGACTCGCTTATGACGATCACAATCACAATCTCTACAATGTAAGCTTCGTGGACGATTACAACGTCCCCATCACCATAACCCCATACACAGGCCCACATGATTTTAAGTGTCACTATGTGGGCTGTAAAAAATACCTCAGCGCCCTGTGCCCCGCGGGCCTGCAAGTGCACTCACCGGACAATAAGACTGTGGTGGCGTGCAAGAGCCCATGTGCAAACTCAAAGACATGTGAGCCCAATGAATATTCTAGAATCTTCAAGAAAGCTTGTCCTAAGGCTTATACTTCTCCCTCTGATAAAGAGCCTTCTAGTGTTGTTTCTTGTACTATTGCAAGTTATATTGTAACTTTCTGCCCTACAAGTAGAAAGTAATATAGAGAGAGTATTGAAAGAGTGAAAGTGAACCTTGGAAAAAGGTTTCTCATCAAATAAAATATTTTGGACATAATGAGTTTAGAAATTCCAAACAAAAAAATAAATAAAGGAGCAAGGAAAAATATTTGAAAAAAAAAAATCTTCAAAATCATTAGATCTATAAATAAGACTTGAAAAAAAAAATCTAAATATCATATTAAACTCTAAAGAAGGGAGAACATTAAAATTAGATTGTGTTTTTCATGTAAAATAAATACTTTATTTATATTAAAAAATTAATATAATAAATAAAATAAATTTAGTATCTCTAATAATAAAAATATAATATTTAAAGAGAAAATGAATAAGGAAAATGAGGTTAAGAAAAAAATTCTCCAAAATCATTGATATATAGATAAGACTAATATACTTTTTTTTCAAAAAGAATTCTAAATATCATACTAAATTCTAACTGTATGTTTGTTTCACCTCACATTAATTATATATTTAATTTCCTTTGTGCAATTTCTTCCAATAGTCTCTCAGATTATTTCTAAAACACACATTTGTTAGTTTTTTAATATTCATTGTTTATTTCATCATGTAGAATAATATTTCGATATATTCTATCTAATTATTTGTTATTTTATAACTCATTATTAATATACTGTAATTTTTTCACTTTAATTGTATAAATAAATTTTATTTACTACAATATAAAAATTTAATGTATTTGCTATGAATATTTATTTGTCACTATCCAACATATATTGAAGTTCAAAAGATACAAAATCTATGTCAAAATTTTATTATTATGTTTATTATTTGTTCTTTGTGTCATTTTGATCAAGTGATGTATT
>Ga0214542_1012494_pt1 | contig 10900 bp, 5 predicted proteins | sample CNSS1metaG_FD_160096 | JGI IMG/M metagenome (GOLD analysis project Ga0214542, IMG submission 160096) | Root nodule microbial communities from cowpea collected in UCLA plant growth center, Los Angeles, California, USA - CNSS1 | ecosystem: Host-associated > Plants > Roots > Nodule | place: USA...
AACTTAACTCTTAAAGCTTGAAACTAACTCTTTATCACACACAGGTGCAGTCCATGATACTGACAGTAGTTAACATAAAAGGATTTCAGAAATAGACATATATTAAATTAGAAAAAAAAAAAAAAACAGTCTAATTACTTTCCCTTCAAGTTAGATATGAAAAACTAACCCCTTACCATATACTATATACATACCTTTTTTTACTTATGCAAACTAATTGATGATAATAATTTTAGATAATGTACGATTTACCAAGTTAGCCTTAATCTGAAGGTTATTAACGTTTAGCTTTTAATTAGTACTGACTCAGCCGTTTCAATCGATAAGTGTAATTAATTCAACAATTAGCTTCCTGAAGAAGAAAATTTCTGCAGATGATATAGTTTAATAATAGAAGATAACACGTAAAGCAATTACCATCTTTGAAGATCTTATCTTGGGCCAGCGCTGCGATTCTTTGCTTCAAAGCACTGTTGTCAACATTTAGAAGCAAACGTTGATGATCCAAAAATGCAACTCGTGGAGACAATACAGAAACTTCAGCCTTCATTTATCCACAGAATGAACACGTTAAGGCAAACAAAACCATGTTAATTGTTAATTAATTGTATATAACTGTTACAGTCACCTAAATTAATGCACCTGTAATGAAGTCACACTTCGTTCAAGTTCAGAAATGTATTGCAGCTTCCTCACTCTTGATCTTTGTGCCGATTGTCTATTTGCCAGGATTCTGAGATAATGCAAAACGAAGAATCAGATTATGAATATCATGTTTTCCACAAGAATAGTTCATAAACATTAAATAGTCACAGGTATTCACATTATCGAGAGAGAGAGAGAAAAAAAACATGAAATACATATATATTTACATAGTACATTACCTGTTTGTGTTGTAACTAAAACATTATCCATTTGTTTTGTAAAACGTTATTATCCGAAGTGAATGTGATAGGGGTCAATGCAATGCAAATTTACGAGGAAGAACTAAAAGAGCATGAGTTGAAGATGAATGTTTAAGAAAGTATACCTTTTGACCCTCTTGGGGTCTGTGATTTTCTCACTGGAACAAGGCGCTGCATTTGCGTTACTATGATTACTATCATCGGGGTTTTGTGTGATTTCTTGCTTGCATTGGCTTTCATCCTCATCTGACTCATTCTTGACATGCTTCTTCTCGTGCTCCTCCTCCTCCTTTTCCTTGTTCATCTCCTTCTCGTCGTTGATGCTGTTGTGATCAGAGGGTGTAGAAGGGTTGGAGGAGGAAAGTGTGAGAGCCATCATGGTGTTATTGTTACTATTGTAACTATTGTAGTTGTCGTTGATGTTGTTATTGGTATCATTATTGTTGTTGTTGTTATTATTATTCCCCGAAGCTTCATCAGTGAACATGGACATGAATTGTTCATCGTCAAACCTCTCGAACTCGTTCTCATTGTCACCACCACCGTCACTCCCGCGGCTTTTGCAGTGATGATCGAGCATTGGCGCCTCCAGGAAGGCGATGGAGTCACTGACCGACCGCCGGTGAGCACCGCGCCTGGCGGCTGAGAAGTCAAGAAACTCGTCCACCCATGAAGGGTTTTGGTTTGAGATGTTTGGTGCCATGGTTTTGAGGGAAGGCATCTTTTGGTGAGGAGAAGAAAAGTCTGGCCAATTGGGTGCCATGTTTGGAACTTTTGGTGGCAATTGAGCCATTCTTAATCAACACAATCTCTCAAGAAAATGAAGATGAAGAAGAAAGGAACAGAAGAAGACTATGTATATAAATATCTCAAACCAAACCCAACCAAACCAAAAACAATGTTGGCTTTATATATATATATATATTATGTCTATCTATGTGCACATATAAATATATATATATAGTTGCACATGAATAACAATGTTAAAGAGAAGCTTGTGTTGAGAAAGGTGAGGGAATGTTAAAGGGAAGAAAGGAAGAAGGAGTAGAAGAAGAAGAAGAAGAAGAAGAAATAAATTTAATTAAATTTATTTATTTGAAAAGAAAATGTTTATGGAGGTTTTAAAATCCCAATAAATCTCTGGGGTATCTGCATCTATGTGTGTTGTGCAGTGGGGTCACATGGATGAGAGAGAGATTGGACAGCTATGAACAGCTGGGAGGAGAAAGGGGTTGGGTCTCCTCAACTCAACGGCATTACTGGAAAGTCGCCACTGGTTTAATTATAAATAACCAGTGGGAATCAGCCACCACGTGCCCTTGTGACCGTCCCTTTTGTAGGGTACCCTTATAATAATAGTCTCATCATTTTTTTTTTTATATTTTTACCTTTCTCTCTTCTTCTCTTCTTACCATATTAATATTACATTACCATCTCTAATTTTAACCCTTCTACAACAATTGCTTTAACTAATTAAACTGTCGGGTTAAGGTTTTTCTTTTTTTTCCTTGCAATAATAAGGCATGGTAATTAATTTGAATGGTGGGAGTTAGAGGCAAAGGCGTAACTAACCTGTTTAAAAAAGCTTGAAGTGGAAGGAATTTAAGATGAAAACGAAATTAGGTAATTTGGTTTGAATGGATGGTTCCTGATGTTGGGGAAAAGGTTAAAGAGTTAATGGGATAATTTTGGGTGGTTAGTGATTGGTGAAATCATATGGGTTAGGGTTTTTATCTATCAACAATCACCACGTGCTTAAATCACATGGGTTGGTAGGTGACCATGTAAATCGATTCATATACATTTGTTTTATTTTATCCATTATTTTCGAATTTAAATCCTATATAACTATCAAATTATATTACTTTATCACAAATATTGTTTTTGATGATGGTAGTAACAATCTCAAATTACCAATACGTACATGTCTTAATTAAACAAAAGTTACCACATGCTTAGGGGCATATTATGAAGTTATTTATGCATAGTAGGTGTTCTTAGATTAAATGACTCGGATTAATTTTGTTGTCATGTATTTAAGTATTTGTTTTCAATGAAATTTCGATAATTAAACAAAGTAAATTGTTTAAACTAAAACAATTTTTTTCTGGCATTTTTTTTGTATATTAGTAAATCTGAATTGATTTTCAGTTTGAATACATCAAATTAATTTTAAACATACAAAGTTTAAATTTATAGCATCACTTAGACTTTGATATTTGTGACTATTTTTATAAAAAAAATGTTTTACTTTTTTAAACAAATGTAAATATAAAAATGTTGCATAAAGGAGTAAAGATTAAATTGGCAATGAAAAATATCAGAATAGAAATCATTTTCTGAGTAAAAGAAATACTAGAATTAAACTATTTAAAATAACTTGAGTTTTGAATGGATTAGAATTGAACTTCCTTTATTTTTCTTCAAACTTCAATCAATCTTGGACAATTACTTATGTATATACTAAGGATATCAAGAAATAATCGAATTGAAAAAACTTGATGAATATGTTTGTATGTAAGAAGGTATAAAAAAGGAAAGTGTCAAGACAAACAATATATTGAAAAGATATATCAAGTAGAAGACTCTTGAAACATCCAAAAAAATTCAGACCAAAGCACAAGATATCAAAAATAATAAATTTGTAAGTGAAATAAGACATCGAAAAAAGAACAATGGAAGGAAATACCAAGACCAACTCAAGAAGGAAGTTCTATGCAATAATTGTCACAAAATATGGAAGCAAAGAAGATAACTAGCTCAGTGTAGGTAGCTTTTAGGGCAGTTACTTTGATTTATGTATTTTTCTTGTATTTTACTATGCTAAGTAACTTTCAAATAGGGGGAAAATATAAATAAATGAATCAAATGTATAAAAATGACAAATTATGAATATAATTTCAAACATACTAACAAACGCCGTCAATAGAAAAATGACAAGATCAATGTTGATTATAGCAATTTCGGTCACCATTCACGTTCATTTCCTTTATAAATTTCTATTTTGTCCTTAGTAATTTAATTTCCTAGATTTTACATTTCTGCAAAATTGTTCTTCATCATTCTCTTCTTCATTTATCACTCTCCACTTTATTTTTATTTTTTACACTCAATAACAAAAAAATACTAAAAATATGATCTTTGAAAAAAAATGCATGATATTTTGATTATAGTCAACATAACGCGAAAATCAAGTAAATTAAAGATTTTTGTGACTTTGATTTACAATATAAGTGAACTATTTGTAAAATTTATTTTCACAATGAAGCCATAAAACATTCAAACACTTTAAATCAAATTAAAAAACATTAAATTTATTAGTCCATCGTAAACGAACTTGCGTCGAGTAAACTTACTTGCTAAAAGACAATGTTAAGCTTTGAACCCAAATCCTCAGAAAAAAAAATTCTTAAAATGAATATAAATGTTGATTCAAAATGAATATTAGGATAATTACAATATTTACTATTTTTTTCTTTTATTCTAAAGAGATATTATATTATCGTCACTTAACTTAATTTGTTTGTGTTTTTGACACTTCAAAGTTACAAGTTTAATCGATCATTTTCTCCTTCACTTCTTGTTATAACAATGTATACATATAAGGGAGACTACTTTTCATTTGTGTAATATTTATCTCATTACCCTTCCTTAATTATTTCACCAAAAAAGTTTCTACATAAATTGTTCAATCTTTATTTATTGTCCTATCAATTATTTATATCTTTCTTTCTTAAAATTTATTTATTTAATTATTCTAACTCTGTTTGTCAATTGTGTTGTCTCTCTTAAAAGTTAATTTACCAATTGTTTCTTTATCGGGAATGTTAACCCTATTGCGACCATACCAATTGAGTTATTTATTTGAGTAAAACATTTTGATATCAATTGCTTAAATTGATTTAAAAAACCATCAATATTTTCACTATTAAATCTTTTGATGTTCATTAAATCCATCAAACTCACATTAGCGTCACCTTTAAACAAATTTTCATGAAAAATAATTTTTAATTAATCCCAATATATATTGAGTTTGAAGGTGGTGTGGTGATCCAAATAAATTCATTTTTCATGAACTTTAGAAATATTTCATCTTTAAGTTCTCTTTACACTCAGTTTGGTATTGAGTTATACGTTTTCCATTGATTCTCTCGTTTTCTAATAGAACTTAGTAAATTTTGGGATTTTACAACCCTTTGTAACTCAACCCCTAATACAAAAATATGAAAATGGAGATACAAAATAATGTCTGATCAAAATGCTATACCATTGTTGATTTATCAAATGTTCTATCGTCTGATTCATTTGAAGATTATTTTGATTTGAAAATATTTTTTTTATAATTTCCTCAATCATAGATGTCCTTATTACATAGTTCCTTATTTGATGTAACATTTGATCTGCATCTTGTCCTTTCATTATTGCATAATGATTTTTTAATTGGTTATTTGGATTATATTATTGATGATTATTATGTACTTGTTCATTATGATGATTTTTATTTGGAGAGATAGTGAAAACATTCTCAATTTAAGCCGTTTTGATTAGCCAACAAAATAAAACTATCATCAGTTATTTGTAGTGATGAGTTTAAAGTAGTAATTTGTTAAGACATGTTAACCACTCATACTACATCCATCTATTGTTTAATCAAAATTCCAAAGAGCTATTTGATATTCTCGTACTTGCATTTTCATTTAAATTATATATTATCATAGATGTAGGAGAAACCACTATTTAAATTTGCTTAGTGTCTTTCGATGATTTCACATCTTAGACTTTGTCGTAGGTTGTCACAGTGGAATCCTTTAAGAATTTGGTGTATGGTGACATTCTTAATATCTTTGGCTGACATGATTAATTCCATGGTTTTAATTTATATATCAAAGTCTCTGTCCCAACAATAGAATTTGCATTAAATAATAGGGTGGTGATAGACAAACATCCATATTCTAGTAAATACATATCTAATTTCAATCATATTATTTTTTATTTTAAAATATAGAACAATTTAGAAAGAGTTAACTACAAAATTAAAAATATTATTTTCTTTCTACTTGTGTGATAGGAGTAGAAAAACTTAAAAGGTGTACATGTAAAATTTTCCTAAACTAATAATAGGTTTAAATATGTTTTTAGTCTAAATTACGACTTTTGTCTTTTAAACTTTAAAAATGAATAGATGTAACCCTTTTAATCTAACTACATAAAATATTTTTAACGTGTTAAACATTTCAAACTAACGTTTAACTTATTTACACCATTTGATATGTTCCAACTCAAATGCAATATTCCTAAAACGATGTTTGATGTTTCACACGTACAAAAAGAGTTAACGACATTGAGTTAAAATGACAATATTCATTCATTTTTTAAATTTGAAGACAAAAATATATAAAAGTTTGAGATATGGAACAAATTATAATTTTCTGTTTAAGTTTAGAAACTAAAAACATATTTAACTCATAATAATATATTCCTATTTTTTCTGTCATCACAAATCATGTTGTATCAAAATATATAGGATTGCTCATCAAGGTAGAAGATGTGATTTGGTTTGATGGAGATGTCATGGTAATGATCTAGTGGCATGGTTGTGTTGTGGTGGTAGTCATATAAGCCACAATTACAATGGACACTTTTTTTTTTTGCATTTGTATTTTGGCCTACGTTCATTTTGACCAACATTTGTAATATTTGCATTATTATTTCAATGACCTATGGATCCTCCCTTTAGAATTCCATGCAATTTCAATCTTACAATTTAATACATTCAAAACTCATCAAATTAATTTTTTACTTAAAATTTTGTAGAAACACTAAGTTTAACCAAACATGACAATTTGTTTTCTTTGAAATTTTTATAATTAAGAAAATAAATTATTTCAACCAAAAGTAAACACTACAACAAAAATCACTTTAGGCAACAACACAAAATTGTGAGTTAAACCACAAAAATTGTGGACTAAAGTTTATATAACAATTTTTTAGACATAATCTATGTGAGCGTAGCTGTAGGTAATATAGACCATGGTTTTCAGTATGACAACAATTTTAAAATCCTTATAAAAGGCAACAATTGTAATGTATGTATTTTCCAAAACTTCACATTTTAACACTGTGAGCTCTTGGCGTTTTCAGTATAAAATCAAAGGGAGAAAAGAAATTCAAATTTTTGCATTTTTGGAACTAAGTTTTCCATTTTCAGTCAAAAAAGGAGGAATAAAATATTTCTAGTATAAAAACTTCAATTTTAAGTGTATTTTAGACCACATTTTTTTGGATTATTCACACTTTTTACAAGCAACATTTATATAATCCACGTCTAATAAATGTTGTATTTACTATGTTTAGACCACACTTTATACATGTGATCTGTTTAATGTTGTCTAAAGTCATTTTTGTTGTAATGAAAATATATCTTTTATAGAGTTCGTTTGGATTAAACTAGCAATTTAAATGAATTAATTTAATTCTAAAAATAAAAGAAAAACGAATTCGTAACATCATTTTCAATTTAAATAAAGTAAATTAATTCTAAAAATCAAAGAAAATCGAATTTGTAACATCATTTTTTATTCATATGAAAATAATTTCATGTATATTCTTTCAGAAAAAGAAAATTTTTGATTTTGAAATAAATGTAAATAAAAAGCTAATACATTGAATAAATAAATTCTTAAGAATTAAATTCGCGATGAAAATGACATGAGAATCAAATGGATTTGATGAATAAAGGAAATGATACTCTCTTTAATATGATTTCTTCAACGGAAACTCGCCATCAATAATAGTGTTACCTTTGCTTAGTTTAAGAACAATTGTAGTTTCACTCTTTAAGATAGACTAAATGATATTCTAAATTTTAATAAAATATGAAACTTTTTATATTTTATTTTTCCCAAAATGAATTTATGGTAAATTTATTTCTATAAATATAATATTTTATTGTTGTTTTCAAGAAGTATGAAAAAAAAAACTTATATTGCATTCTCTTGAAAGGGAAGAAAAAAAAATTATCTTGTGTAAAGGACTACTATTTATCATTTTAATTAATTGTAACTCTTGTTTAGAAAAAAAATGAAAAAAAAAAAAAAAAAAACATGTGGGTGGGTGGAGTTATAGAGAATTTTTATGCAATGGTGGTATATATTTAGAACCTTCTTAGCTGTGAAGAAGAAAAAAGAGTAAAAGGATGATTTTATGCTTCCCCATGTGAATTGTTTCCACTCACTATGCTTTCTTTGCTTTCCCCACAAACCATTCCCACATGTAGGGTATGTGCTTCTACCTTCCTTCATTCACCATCTTATCTTAAAACCAACTCATCTTTCTTTCTTTCCTAAAACAAATCATTCACACCCTCTTTTATATTACTTATAATTTATTCAAAAATTAATTTCTTTTTAATAATAAAAATGTGTTTCCCAACCTATTTTTTATGCTAAATTTTGAATTCTCTATTTTTTCTGTCGAATCTTTAAAATACACTAATAAATACTGATTTTAATGTTTTAAAATATATTAATTACACGAAAAATAATATCATAAATTCAGAAGAAAATTTGAACTATTTTGTATGAGAAATTAGTCATCAACAAAAATTGGTGGATGATGAATATTGTGTTTCCAACTTTTGTCAAAAAATAAAAGAAGGAAGGTTTTGAATGATGATTAGGAAGGTGGAATTGGAATATAAAATTGCCACATTGTAGAAGAAGGAAGTGGTTGCCAATGGAGCATGTTGAGGAATGGATTTTGTAGTGATTATAGCATCCATGTGTGGGGTCTTGTCTTCTCCTCACACATTTAAAATAATATATTGTTTTGTTAGGATATAGTCATCATCATTGCAACTTGGCTCACTATTAGATCAAACTTTATCTATGTATAAATATTTAAACATTTTTTTTTTTCATATTTTAATTCTTTGTTTCCTTTTTATCATTATACTCTCCCATGTTCGTGCAAAAATAATGCATGGATTTAATTGATTAACTATTTACATGTGATGTTGGTTTTTGTGTTCATATTTTTTAATATTTCGATTGTATTCGTTTATTATTTATTTTGATCAAATTGAATACCAAACATGACATATTTATTCAACACACGATCAGCAAATGATTTCAAAAGTAAACAATAACAAATAAAGGAAACAATTAACATGAGCAAAAATGAGATTAGATAAAGGAATACTACGGATTTTTATTTATTTATTTTTGAATAAAATTGAAACTAGAAAAGAAAAAGCAAGCAAGAAAACCAAAATAATGAATTAGGGTTGAATGGTTTTTCTAGTAAATCCATAATCAATTTATTATTGAAATAATTTTCCATGTTTTTTTCATCTCCAACATTTAATAAACATTTAAAGTTCGTTGGGAGAGTGGCTTTTGAATTAGTAGTGTTAATATGTTAATTTTAACATTTATAAGTGAACATTTCCATAAATATTTGATTAGGATGATTATGCGTCTTTATTATTTATTTTAAAGCATTCAAAAGTAGCATATTTATAAAATGTTAAGATAAACAATAATAAGAAAAATTTGAATGTACCAATTTTAATATTAGACATGTTATTATAGATGATGACTTTAAATTAAGCCCAAATATTCTATTCCTTCTTCCAAATATTCTTTACATTAGAACTAATAAGGTGATGATTGCATTTCACAAACACTTGTTGTTAGAGCACGATATATTTTGCCTCTAAAAAAGAAGACTTTGATAGAATACATTGTTTCTTAGATCTCCATGAATTAAATAAAAAGATACCAAGATAAATGCAAAAGTTGGTAATCGATCTTGGTGTATTTAAACATGTAGTCCAATTGGAGTCACCAAAATCTTTGCAATACAAGAATTTGGTTGGAAGTTTCAATAAGTTTAATGTATTATTCCTAGTTTGTCATAAAATTCTTTATTCAAACTCCTCTTCATTATTAGTTCTAATGATTTTAGCATTTTTGTTAAATTGAATTTGAGTGTATGTAATGAATATGCAAAAGAATTCGATTTTAATGCTTGGCTTTTACATAAATTCAAGTGTCTTATATAATAATCAACAACAATACATAATGATGATAATGAAAAGAGGAAACACTAAAAAGGTCCATATATAAATGTGAAAAAGATCAAACAATCTAGTAGATATGTTATTATTCCAATTGTTTGACATAAGTGATGTTATCATTAAAATGCATGTTAAGAGTACTTCTTGATGGATGTTCGAGTGTTTATTGGCAAATGTCAAGATTTTTATTATGATATGTGAAAAAATTAATAATTATTTTGTCATCACATGAATCATGATTAATGTTATCTGATATAGTTTTTCTTATATCTATCTTGACCAATCATTTTTAATGTATTCAATTCTTGTATCTATCGTAATATTTCATATAAGAAAAGAAGTTGACAATTTAAAAATATATGATTTTGTGTACAAATATAAAATTGTTAAGGTTATTGAAAATTTATACATCAAAGAAGAAGATTGAGGTTAGGAGATTGAAGGGAGTGATATGATGTAAGTAGAACAGGGACGTATCAAGACACACGAGGTTGAGGAGGAGGATCAAAATAAGGGTTATAGAAAGTTTGTTAATCAACGCATCATGAAAGATAGTGTCGATATAAATGTTCGATCAAGAAAGGGATAAAACTAAATCAAGGGAGGAGTTACTTATAAAAACTATTGTAAAGCATGGAAATAATGGGCACAACTAATGCAATATGAGCAATTTTAAGACAATTATCACAATTGAAGTAATTTTTCTTTTATTTTATTTTAGTTTAACTATTAGGAAAAAAAAAGTATAAATAAGACATTTGAATGTAAAATAAGTGTAACCAATTGTGGTTACTAGAGATGGCAAATAAACCCGTCCCCGTGGGTATTGCCCGAACCCGTCCCCGTTTTGACGGGGAATCCCCGCATTGACTGGGTATGGGTATGGGTATGGGGAATCCCCGACTTTTTCAGTTGG
>Ga0214542_1012497_pt1 | contig 10897 bp, 5 predicted proteins | sample CNSS1metaG_FD_160096 | JGI IMG/M metagenome (GOLD analysis project Ga0214542, IMG submission 160096) | Root nodule microbial communities from cowpea collected in UCLA plant growth center, Los Angeles, California, USA - CNSS1 | ecosystem: Host-associated > Plants > Roots > Nodule | place: USA...
ATATATATATATATATATATATATATATATATAACAACATGTATACATATCACAACACTTAACTTAACTTTCCACATTGCCCTATATTTTTATTCCTGCAATCTGATCCCTCCAATCAGTTTATTCGTGTTCTACATCGTCTGATGATTACTTCAAGGTGACTTGCTGCCATACCTATCGGCCACAACCGATAGAGCACGTGCGGGAAAAACATGCTACGGATCATACACCGCAATGCCAGGTAGAGTTCCCGTATACGAACATAGTCCGTATCATCCCAAGACTACCAAACTCGTCAGCCAACAACTGAGGAGGGCAATCTCTCTGGACCCATTCGTACTGGCCACAACCAGCACACTCACACCAGCAACACTCGCCAACCCGAGCCACAACTCAAGGGTTCCTCGTGTTCATCCGCCATCCCGAGCCACAACTCAAGAGATGCTATTCCGAGCCACAACTCAAGGAATACCACGTGCTTAACCCCCATCCCGAGCCACAACTCATGGGATGCGTTCCGAGCCATAACTCAAGGAACACCAACAATTTCACCCTTAAAGGATCACTAGACGCACTGTAGATCACAAAATCACAATCAAAACTCAAAGCTGCAGCAGTATAAATCGCCTGGCGGGGGACACGTGCCGCCAGGCGCTGCCAGCTTCCAGACCGCCTGGCGGGTGTCGCGTACCGCCAAGCGCACAACGCCACAAAATTCCCTTCGCTATAGGTACCGCCTGGCGGTATTATTCTGACTGCCAGGCGCCTATGTAACATGGCTCACTGTTTGCACCGTTATCGCCTGGCGCCACAAGCCCGACCGCCAGGCCCTGCACCATCAGACTCTCTCTCTGATTTCTCCTCTACCGCCTGGCGGAGTCGTTACCTCCCGCCAGGCGCTGTATTAGTACAATGATCTTTACTGGTTTAGGTTCTCTGTCTTAGATTTATCTCAATACCAATGAGTTTCTGGCATTAAATGTAAAACTTGCCATATTACCTTACCATATTGTGTCTCAATAATTTAGTCAGCAACAATGTACTCCAACCATCTATGTCCTCAATCCCAACAATCCCTATTCTAAAACGTTATTATGAGTCGTGCCTGAAACCCTAGGCTTAATAGAGTGACTAATGCCAATTTAAGTATTCTGTTCAATACTCTAAGCTCTAACAATTTACTACTTAGTAGCTTGCTCACAGGTTCTTTCTTCAAGGCTTGCGTATATGCTAAACCAACGCTTCCTCCCATGCCCCTAACATTTTAAATTCTTATACTCGCTATCCCAATCCACTCACCTATCAATAATCAAACCATCTGATTAACCCAGACTTAAGTTTTCTTCTGGTTATTGACAACTCTTGTGCTCAATTATTCATATGACCTATCCCAACATACTTGACCGCAATATAATAAAACAACTCATGACCTCTTAGTTTCTCGACCCCAATTTCCTCTTAATGAACTAATTCTTCCCAGACCAATTTTCCAACCCCTCAGCACTCTTCTCGTCAACGCAGTGTGGTAACTTCCGCGTCAGCGCCTGACAGCAAGGTGCGTGCCGCCAGGCGGTACACTCCATCTGCCAACTCCAGGTTCTTTTCCAGAACCTGTGCCCCTGCCAATTACCCTACTTTGATAATTCTCTTCATTCTCCATTCAGGTTCCAACCACATTCAGAGTAATCCAAAATCTAGTCCCATTAATCATCAGTTTCTACGACAATTCATAACACTCCGCGTTCAATCATACCACAGGATATCACAATGTTCGATCAAACAAAGATTTCATAGCACTTTATCATATTGGCATTCTACCTTATGGATTCTTACAATATAATGACTCAATTCATCGTTCCTTTGTTGGAACTACATTTTCTCCCGATCAGAATCACTCTAGAACACACAGAACACCAAAACCGAGCCCATTCCACTCGCGTCGCCTGGCGGGTATTCATCACCGCCAGGCAGTTCATTAGGAAAAACCCAGAAATCGTTATCAGTTTGCGTCGCTTGGCGGTATAGGGTGTCACCGCCAGGCAGTCCCTCGTGGTAACCCAGAAACCCACTAATATAACATGAGCCACCTGGCGGCTATGTGTAGTCCGCCAGGCGGTTTCTGGAAAATTCCCAAAAACCAGAAAACGCATAATTTAACAGAATCACACATCCAATTATCATGCTAATCATGCAATTATAATTACGAATACTAAAATCGGAGACCAGCTCCCCTAACCTAGATCCTTTAGCTTAAATTTGAACAATTGATGAAGCTCTCCCTTGATCACCAATAGCCAACCTCCCCATGGTTTCTGTTAACCTTTCCAAATCCATTTAAAGTCACCATTAGCAAAAATAAAATAAGCATACGTTCCATTTAGAATTTCCAAGGTTTGAACCCATGACCCCTTTTTTACCACTCAAGTGCATAACCACTTCAACCAATCATGTTTCATGCTAACCATCACAATTCAAGCATCATATCATAACAGAACATGCTTTCATAGATTGAAATAATAATAATAACACAAAAAGTATCATGCATAGGACTCAAACACAAGTCCTCTCATACAATCAAGTACTCTCAACCATTTGAGCTAGTACTTTTCCACGTCATACCAACCATAATTAAATGTCATAATTATTTCCCCTCCCATATTTATTAATTATTTATTTATTTAATTAATTAAATTCTACGGGTCTTACAACATTTCTTTAATTACGTTATTAATTAAATGGGGTGTTACAAATAGCATGTAAGGTGAATTGAAACTAGAACGTTTTAATAGCATATAAGGTGCCTTGTTTATTCGTTGTGCATTGTGTTAGTTCTAAGGTATTGATATCATTCTCGATTCAAAACTTCAAGACAATGAATCTATAAATTTTTATTTTTATATTATTCTACTTTTTCAATTATATTCAATATGTAACTTAGGTTTACGATTATATTCTTAATGCACCGGAGTTGAATTGGATGATGCTTCACTACATGCTATTATGAATTGATTTATCATTATTGAGAGGTACTTTCTGTTGCGGCATAGATTATGCAGTTGGTATTCAGTTGCGAATAGTTTTTGAATTGAAAAGTGATTTTCACTTTTAGGTGAAAGTTTTGAATTGTTTTATTGAATGTCATTGTTCCTAATGACGTGAATTAAGTGTCTTAATTGCAAATTACGTGGTTATGAAATTAGTTGGGTTCATGTTTACTGATGTTATTGGTTATGTTTCCAATATGAGTAAATGTTGAATGATTGCTTAATTTTCTTAAAGTGTTGAAGTAAAAATTAATTAGAATATTATGTATGATTTATAGCAATTCAAGATGTCATTTATTTTAAATCAAACATGATAAATTTTGTTAGTCATTAAAATGGTTAAAATTTTAAAGTTATTTGATTTTAAATTATTAATGTTTTTATTTTAGTTATCCGGATACTTAATTATGAATGATTGATTTATATGTTAATGGAAGTTCTTTATTAGAAGGCATTATTGATTATCCAAAGATGGACCATTGCTTATAATTAATGACATTAAATACTTGGAAATATGTTTGTATATCCAAATATAGCATACATCTAAACTTAAGTATGATTGGTTGCCTAAGAAAGTATATTTATATTTATTTTAGCATCTTAATTATATGAATTTTGTCAAGTGTTTACCTAAAGGTGAACTTAAATGAATGACTCGTATGGTTATTTGTGAGTTTAAGTGTCACTCAAAGGTGAGAGCATAAGGTGAGAGCATAAAAAAATGACTTGTATGGTTATCTGTTAGTCTAAGTGTCACTCAAAGGTGAGAGCATAAGGTGAGAGCATAAAAGAATGACTTGTATGGTTATATGTTAGTTTAAGTGTCAGCCAAAGGTGAACTTAAATGCATGACTAGTGTAGTCATTTGTTTGAATCCTTTAAATTTGTCAAAGCATTAATGTGTGTGAGCTTATATATTCTTTACAACTTCCATGAATATGAGTGGTCAAGTTCAATGGTTTAAACTATATTGATTGGTATAAACAAATCTAGTTTCAATTATGTGTGTTTGATTTAGATTTAGCTATAGTTATGGATGAGATGCCTCTAGCCATTAATGAGACCAGTACAACAAATGAAAACTCTCTTTATGAGGCTTGGCAAATGTCTAACAAGTTTTCTTTGAACTCGATGCGAATGACCATGGCAGAAAACCATATATGCCCAAGACTGAAAATGTAAAGGAATTCTTCAAATTGATCAAGGGGTATTCACAATCAGATATTACTAATAAGTCCACATACATTGTTACCGACAAATAAGATGAAGAAGTGGTTTGAATAAGAAGGTTTGAATGTCTTCTATGGAATACATTGTTAGATAATTTGCTTTCTTTTCATTGCTTTTTTATATTAAATTTTTATTCTCCTATCCTCTACTAAGTGTGTGTTTGGTAATGTGTTGAAAAATTAATTTTGGCCGAATTGATTTCTTTGAAACTAGCTAATACTATTTGCTTTACATTAATGTGAATTTTTTACTTTAAAACTAATTTTGAAATCAAACATAGCTTTTGTATTTGGAAATTAATTGTGCGTCATATCAACGTGAAACCAAACACACTTTAAGTGTGTTGAGACACCCTGGGTTGTGACACATGCTTTCATCAATGCCTCTCTTAAGTATATAATTGGATTTTCTATTTTCGAACTTCATGGTAGTAGTCTCGGTTAAATTTGTAATTTTGTAGGTTGTGTTGGAAATATTTTATTATAATTTTAAAAAATAAATAATAAAAATAAAAATTCTATTATTACTGAAGTTTTTATAGACCTTTAATTTATGGGTTAATGTTTTTTATGGCTAACGGTTATATTCTTATTACAATTTACTCATTTGTCTTCCTTCTTTACCTATAAATACCACATAGGTGCATGGGGAAAGATATAACAACAAAACAATAACAGAAACAATAAACACTATAGTTTTTCTTAAAAGTGTTCTTCTTTTCTTCTCTATATTATCTTAAAACAGTGGTGTTCATAAGGTTCGGAGATCCTTTGCTGCACTCGATCGATCTGACAAGTTGTTGTATCGTGGGAGAGAAACGCATATGATTTGAAACACATATGATTGTGTATTTATTTAGCCCTGTGCAGTAGAGGCATTTTCTCTCTAAGGATAGCGCTATGCGTGCCTCAACCTAGGATATTTCTACTCCTTTCCATGATTATTTTTTATTTATTATTGTTATTATAATCGTTGATCTCTGATTAATATTCATTGTTTTGTATATAAGTCTTAGTATTATTATTGATTTAATAATTATTATTATATCATTTTATATTTTATTATTATTAGTATTATTTGAGTAATCATTTTTTAACATTCTTAGAGAGAAAATTTTATCTTGTTATTTCTATTTTTGATTACTCATTTGCATTCATTTCTAAAATTAAAAACAATATAGAGCTGAAGACTGAAAACACATTTTATCAACTAAAGTGTTTGTTATGATTATAATTAAAATAGTTTCAACTAAGCCTAAAAATCTATGTGTACAATTGTGGTTACTTCTATTGGTAACAGTAAATGAAATTATGGATAAATGAATTTCCTGCTCATTGAATAATTTGTTGTGATGTTTATAGCTCATATTTTTGTTGTTATATTAATTTATGCTTTAATATTGTATACTCTTACCACTGATAAATATGTGCTATATCATGTATATATTTAAAGTAGTTTGTATGAAAATAATTATAAAATAATTTGTCTTACTAAAACTACTGTTGCGTTATGGAAAACACTTGAATAAAACTATGCATTTGCAAAGGAAAAAAAGAAGTTTGGCTTGATATTTATATGAAAAAAATGACTGATAATAAATATAATCTTTATCAAATTAATGATTTTAAAAATATTATTTATGACATGAAATTAAAATGAATTAATTTACATCATGTTTAAGATCATGTAAATGTTGATAAAAGAAGAAATCTCCATATGATAAATTGAAGGGATGGTCAAGTAAAAACTAAGCTTGTCTTCCAGAAATTTGTTTAAAAAAAAGAGTTTTTCATGTTTCTAACTTTAGAAATTTCCTTTTCGTTCAACAAGGTTATGGAGTGGTTTTTGTGTGCAATATGATTATTATTTCTAGACATTGTTATTTGGTTGATAAATGATATATTTGTGATGATTTGTTTGAGTTAAACACCTTTATCTTGTAATAAAATATTTATAAGTTTTTCTTTGATTATTACAAATGTTGAAAGTTATGTTATATGACATGCTATTATTATAATTGTTGAGAAATTTGGTTAGAGACCATTCAAATTATGAAATTTTGAGGTACAAAATTAATTAAATAGAGAAGTGATGATACATTTCTTTATAAATGAGTGTTTTGTGTGAAATTTATGGTATAATTCATTAAGCAACATTTTTATATAGTGTTAATCGATTGGTGCAACGAAAGAAAGAAAGAAAATGCTTGGATATGGTAAATGTTATTCTACAAGTTCTAGCTTACCTAACTATGTAGTAAAATTTTATATCCTGTTTACCATATTTTGAGCACAAAAGATTGTGATAAAACTTGATATGAGTTATGAAAGAAAAAAAGAACCACATTTACAATATTTCAAAGTGTAGGGGTGTCTTGCAATAGTAACATACTTTTTAATAGAAAAATCTTGGTTATATATTATAAAGTGAATGAATATATATATACCTCTAGTATTGTTTTTCCATCTAATGATAATATTATTTATGTTTCTTCTAGTTATGGTAATATGTCCAATTTCTTGAGATGATTGAAGGATAATGTAAATTGGATATTGATTTTGGTCACAAAACCAACTATTGGTTATGGTTATGTTTTAACCTTGGATGAAGATGCCCGATCATGGAATATGTTAAAAAGTTGTTGTTCTGTCATGATCTACTATGCAAGCATAAATTATTCCTATTGGCAATGCATCCTGACAATCAAATTGTTATATTTAAAGTTTTTAGTAAAAATGTCAATGAAATTTACATATGAGAATGATAGACAAATGTATTAGATACTTAATTACTCATGGTTATCTCTATTGACTTTGTCAGGTTAAAAAGAAATATTGCAGATCTGCTTATCAAAAGGTTGATGCATAAATTAGTTACAACAATGGACACCCATCTCCACATGAATGGCGATCCCATGGAATGGAGTTCAATGGGTAACAACAAAGTTTTTGTTGACTAAAGTACACCAAATAGTTTGATTAAATTTTATGTCTCATTCCTATGGCGAAGTGTACTATAAATTGTGGCAATAATAAGGTTGAGGTATGTGCATTATTATGCTTATTTTATAAAATACCTCTTAATAAACCTAATGGTTGAGGTATGTGCATCATTATGCTTACTTTATAAAATACCTCTTAATAAACCCAATGACAATTATTGTAGGGGTGTGAGTCACAAACCACCATTCGAGTCCTAAGTATGCCAATTATATGATATTTTAAAATGTGCATTATTTTAATGTTATGATTGAATGTGAGTAGTGATAATGTAATCCTAATATTATAAGAATACCATGAAACATGTGTTGGTTGAATTGGTTGCGCATTGACTTTGTAATTAAGGGGTTGTGTGTTCAAACCTTGCTAAGAATGAATTAAACTTTCATTTTGCCTAATTTTCTTTTGGCAAGAATATGAAAGGGGAGAGAAACCCTAGCTGCAAAATAGGCAAGGGTTTCGGGTCAATTTGGTGGTGAAACAAAGGGGAGTTTATGCGTTAGTTTTTATGTATGAGCATGAATTGTATAATGTTTGATATGAATTGTATGCATTTTTATTGTGTTTTTCGTGTTTTTCAAGGTTTCTTGAAATTTCCAAAAATCGCCTAGTAGACTATTCATAGCCCTAGGCGGCACATGCGTTGTGGCTTATTTATGGGTTCCTAAAGAGGAACTGCCAGGCGGTAAGCTCCCAATCGACAGGCGACACATACCAGTTTTACCCAATTTTTTGAGTTTTTATGAAGGGCTTGGCGGTGGTGATTGACCCGCAAGGCGACGCGAACCAATTTTTGGCTTGATTTTGATGTTTCTCAGGTTTTGGGAGGTTTCTGATCGGGGAGAAATTGCGTTCTAATCTTTATGAATGACTAAACATCGTATTTCATTGGCAATTCGTGGAATGGAGGTTTTATTGAGAAGAAAATTGCATGAAGGTTATCTTAGGGTTGATGATTTGGGGATTTCGAAAATGACACTAATCTAAATGGAAAATGTGAATGAATTCGGTATGGGAAGTGTTAGAGAATGAATTGTAATCCTAAAAGATGGGATCGTATCTTATAGAGTCATAAATTGGTTGAACTCAGAGTTGTTGTGAGTGGGTTGAGGTTCGCATGTGCAAAGAAGAATGTTGGGGTTCCTGGAATAGTAGGACCCGCCTGGCGGCACCCAATTGGCCGCCAGGCGCCATACCAGTGATGCGTGGCGCTTTGATTCACGAAAAACGTTGTTTTTCGTATTTTTCACGGAACAGGAACCGCCCGGCGGTAGTAGAGTCCCGCCAGGCGCCACCTTCCTCACTTTTGGGCGCTAGGCGCCAACTTTTTTTTCTGGTTTGCGCAGTTTTCGTAAAATTGCATTTCCTGGTTCGTTAACCGTCCAATCTAGGTGAAATTTTGACAGGTAGTCCATAACATGTAGTTCTTCACTGTTAACGGTGGAGATTTGATTTGGAGGACAATAGCTAGAGATATACGTCACGCATGTTTGGTTGTTTGAATTCCCTAATAGTATGATCACTAATGGTTGATTAAGTGTTCTCAAGTGGTATGGTCTTGATTGGTGAATGCATATATATATAAATATATAAATGTGTGAATGATGAGTATGTTTTTGGTAGTGCTTGCTGAGGCATGTTGAATATATGAACCTATATATGTTAGCTCAAATGTATGATGTTATAAGTGTGTGAATAAGGCCACTATTGATGATATCACTATGACCGAGTGTTGCATGATCATGACGGGTTTTGGGAAAGTATGGAAACATGATAATCATACTTTAAATGTAATAGAATTGCGAGGGCATGCAAAATAAGTATATAGCTTTGATGGTGTTTTATGTGGAGTCTTTAAATTGTAAGCATGCAAAGGGATGTCTTGTGAGTTGTGGTGCCCGGCGGTGATGTGAAACTGCCAGGCGGTCATTACGATGCTATTTCGCTTAGCAGCGCTTAGGCTGCGCTAGGCGATGTTGTAGTGGCAAGGTGTGTTGTGATATGTTTTGCATGACTTGTTGTGTTGGCCCTGGTCTGGGATATGCTTGATCTTGTCATGAGCGGGTAGGTTCATGACTGGTGATGAACACGTGATGATATGAGCGGGGAGGTTCATATCCTATTACTCTCGTGTGAGGATACGAGCGAGGTAGGTTCGTATGTTCCGTGCTCACACTTGAGAGATGCTGCGTGCAGGGAGGTGCGTAGCTGGTAGATCACGTGTGTTGGACTACGGGCGGGTAGGTCCATAGAGTTGGACTACGAGCGGGGAGGTTTGTAGAGTTGGAACACAAACGGGCAGGTTCGTGGAAGCATTAGAATCCCTAGGACTAACTTGAGTATGTAGCTTGTGTAGCGTAGTGTGCTTTACTTGTTTTCGTTATCATGTTGTGATGTGAAACTTGGATAAGGGGATGTTGTGCCATGAGCAGGTAGGTTCATGGATGGTGGTGAACACGTGATGATATGAGCGGGGAGGTTCATATCCTATTACTCTCGTGTGGGGATACGAGCGAGGTAGGTTCGTATGTTCCGTGCTCACACTTGAGAGATGTTGCATGCGAGGAGGTACGTAGCTGGTGGATCACGTGTGTTGGACTACGGGCGGGTAGATCCATAGAGCAAGACTACGAGCGGGGAGGTTCGTAGAGGTAGGACCACAAGCAGGCAGGTTCGTGTGAGCATTATAAACCCTGAATCTGAGACTAACTATTTTGTGTGTTGTGAAGGTTGAAAAGCCTTGGGGATGAAGGTCTTGGCCAAGAATTAACTAAAATAAAATAGATGGTTGTATCTTGATTTTCTTATTAACTTATATGTTATCTATTTATGAGTTCACCCTATCTGCTCGTGTTTGGCGATGATCGTGTAATGCATTACACGGGAGCAGATGATGTTGCAGGTGGTGTTGATGAGGCATAGCATCGGAGAGAGGGTTAGTTGGGAAAAACTTTTACTGGAATTTTATCATTATTGTTTTCATGAACCTTGTAAACAATGTTTTACTGATTTGTGAATTTGGATACAATATTGGAGTTTCATAAATTATGGATTTTTGGATAACTTCCGATTAATAAATGTTTTAAAATTTCCCGCGTTTTTGGGAAGCGAAGTATAATAAATGAGGTTTTCATCATATTTCTTTTTTTTTTATTACTTAAATTAGTAATATCCGACCGGAATGTTACATAGGTGCATGGGGAAAGATACAACAACAAAACAACAATAGAAACAATAAACACTAAAGTTTTTCTTAAAAGTCTTCTTCTTTTCTTCTTTACATTATCTTAAAACAGTGGTGTTCATAAGGTTCGAAGATCCTTCGTTGCACTCGATCGAACTGACGGGTTGTTGTATCTTGGGAGAGAAACGCATATGATTTGAAAAACATATGATTGTGTATTTATTTAACCTTGTGCAGTAGAGGTGTTTTCTCTCTAAGGATAGCGCTATGCGTGCCTCAACCCAGAATATTTCTACTCATTTCCTTGTTTATTTTTTATTTATTATTGTTATTATAATCGTTGATCTCTTGTTAATATTCATTGTTATATATATATATATATATATATATATATATATATATATATATATTTATATTAAAATATAAAATATATAAAAATA
>Ga0214542_1012502_pt1 | contig 10885 bp, 9 predicted proteins | sample CNSS1metaG_FD_160096 | JGI IMG/M metagenome (GOLD analysis project Ga0214542, IMG submission 160096) | Root nodule microbial communities from cowpea collected in UCLA plant growth center, Los Angeles, California, USA - CNSS1 | ecosystem: Host-associated > Plants > Roots > Nodule | place: USA...
GACTACCTAGGGTTTCTGGTGGAGAAGATGGGCAGAGAAGCACATATGGCCTCGGTTCTCAACAGAACCGAGGCAGAATATGGAGCTTCTGCTTTGGTTGAGACCCGAGGCAAAAAGCTAACCTTTTTGACCTCGTCCTAATATGCCTCGGTTCTAGAACCGGGACAAAATGACAAAAATAACCGCTGCCAAAAGCCCTTCCTGCACTAGTGCCTCAAATTTGGACTTGATTTGGTACTTGAATAAATTGTAAGAGATAATCCTTGATATATATATATATATATATATATATATATATATATATATATATATATATATATATATATCTTAATCTTTGGAAATTCTATATCTTTGAATTATTTTTCAGTTATTCTGACTTATAATTTAAGTAACTAACTTTATGGATATCTGATATTGTTGACAACCTTTGACTATTCAATATTCCACTCATTTTGCTAATAATCTTCCCAAATCTTTGACACCAGTGCAGAAAAAGATTTTAGCAACGGTTATTTTGATCATATGGACGCGGTTAAAAACTGAGGTATATACAATCGAGGTAAAAAAGGGTCACCTTTCTGCCTCGGTTTTCAATCGAGGCATATCCAATAGCTACTACCTCGATTTTGGGGGCAACCGAGGCAGAAAAGTGTTACATATTGCCTCGGTTGTAAAATAATTGAGGCCTAAAGTGAATAAAATTTTAAAAAAAATTACGAATAATCTTTATTGGTATGAGTTTTTATTATACTGTTAGAAAAGTCTAAGACAAAAAATAGAGGTAAAATAATCTTTTAACAAAGGTAAAATGATCTTATTAAAGTTAACTTTAATATTTTAAAAAAATAAATAAAAACATCAAATCGGTATAAAACCTTTATCCCAAGATATAACTTAGTAAAAAGATGAGAAATAAAAGCATACCACATGTCTTGCACCAAGCAATAACACCAAGAAGCAAATCCCCATGACTATTGTGTGCCAAGACCACTGCAAAAATTTGACATAACATTTTCCTTTAGAATAATAAAGTATTTAGAACAGTGAGATGAAGAAGTGAGCCAAACGTTTAGGAAGAACCTCGTCTATGTTATGCAACACAAAGCTAAAAATAGGAACAAGGGTCTTCTTGCTTTAAAATGTTTGACTCCAAGAAGACCCTTCAACTGTTGCAGACTTACAAAATTCTCCTTACACTTACTAAAATACTAACAGCAATGCAACATGAGATACTCATCCAAAATAAAAAAAATGCAGAAAAAATAAATAAATAAAAGAACCACTAACTAGTGGTGTTTTTCAAGTGCAACATGAACTCCCTCTTCCCAACACAGTAGCAGCGGCGACAACGTGATACAATAGTGGCGACAGAGGAAGTGGACGCTTGATGCAGCGGCGACTATGGCAACAAGCGCCAATGTGGTGGACGACAATGCAAGGGGAGGGAGGTAGAGCTTGAGAAGAAGAAGATACACAAAGAAGAAGATTGTCCAATTTTATTTTTATGCCCTAGAATTAATTTTCTACCTCAAGTCTATCACCAACAGAGGCATAAACCACCAGAATTTAATTAAATAAAATTTTTAATTATTGAGATAAATGAACTTATATGTCTCGGGTGAGTAAAATCTGAGGCCAAAAACACTTTATGCTTTGGTTCTCTAAAAATGAGACATAATATGCATCTTTCAGGTTAAAAATAATTAAAAGAGTGGGAACTTTCATATTTTTAAAAGGTATTATGCCTAGGTTCGTATTAAACCGAGGCATATAACCTTCTTATACCTCGGGTGATTGTCAAACTGAGTCATAAAAGTTCGCTTAAATTTCAAAAATGTCACCGCGTTTTGATATACCTCGTTTTTGAAGAAACGAGGCATAATGGCCGATTTCAAAAGTAAAAAATGTACTGGCGAGATTTCCACCTATTTGAAAAATATAATCCATAAATTTTTCTCTTTCACTTTTATTGAATAAAACCTAAAATACCAAATAAAATCCAAAAATAAAATAACAATAAGATATAAAAATAAATAAAATAAAAATATGATAATGTCAATTATCAATATATAAATAAATAAAAATCGCACTTTCAAAATTTTTAGCACTTTTAGGCTTGGGTTCTACGACAATCGAAGCTATGGGACTGACATTTGACTTTAGGCTTCCATTTTATAAAGAATTGAAGCCTAAAGGCCTTCCATGATGGTAGCATGCCCAACGAGAGCACAACCACAACTCGATCATTGGTGGAAGGACGAATTCGAACATTGGAATGACGTAGAACAAATGGAAACAGCGGACAATCAGAATGAACGGCGGAGACCCTTTGGCGCTTGGCTCCCACACTCAAGCTCCGGGGTAGCTCACGGTCTTGGAAGCGGAGACGACGAAATGGCATGATGGTGGTGGACGGAAGATTGGGCTATGGCTGGTGATTCCAAAAGAAGAAACGTGAAGGGTTGCTTTGATGAGATTGGGTTACTGGTAATTGTAGGCCCAATATACTTTCGAAGAGGAAGACCAAAATGTTGATGCGTCAATATGTTAGAATCTTTGTGCAAACGATATAGATCAATAGAAAAGCACATTCGAGTATGTATTTTTTGTGGGCAACACGACACTCACTTGCCTTTAAAAGAAGCAACCTATAGTATCATTGTCAATGTGTGAAATCGAGTATGCTATTGCATCATGGTGTGTATGTCATGTAGTTTGGCTTCTAAATCTTCTAAGAAAATTGCAACTGAAATAGAAAGGAGGGTTCGTGATTCAAGTGGATAACAAATGGGTCATTGAGTCGACAAAGAACCCGGTCCACCATGAAAGGAGAAAGTATATTGATGTTTGATTTCATTTCATCTAAGAAAAGGTGTATCAAGGCAATATGAGTTGGAGCATATGGGAATTTGAGTTCAGGTAGCAAATATGTTTACAAGGCCATTACCTACTATGTTGTTCAAGGATAGAAAAAGGCATTTATGTTTACAAGGGAGTTCTATTGGGATAAATTAATTTAAATGGGCAGTGTTAGGAGTTTTTATTTATTTTGTCAGTTGTAGACCGCAAAGGTTAGTAGTTTTTTTTTTAATGGTCATTAGTGTGTCTTGTTTTTGTAGTAATTAGTAGACTTGAAGGGTTGAAGATGGAAACCAAAAATTGAGTCTATAAAGTTCAAGTTATAATGTTTGATTTAGTACAACAAGTATATGACAAGTATTTGAACAAAAAGACTTTTTGCCAACAAAGACGTGATGGGAGGTAGATAAAGGTGGTGGGAGATGCAGGAAGTTAGAGGGAGAATATATAAACAGAAAAACCAGATAAACTTGAGGGATTCCATGGTAGTAGATAACCTAGATTGACAAGTGACACCTTTCAAATGACGTTAACGTCAATTTAAAGGGATCAGATTCAATATTTTAGAAAGATAGAGATTCAATTGAATAAAAGAAAAATATTAGAACTCAATTGAGTCAAAAACATACATTGGAACTAAAATGAATCAAAGGTCAAAATAGGCACCATATTAATAATTAAAAACCTAAAAGAAAATTGATAGTGTTAAACAACCGATGTAGGAAATTATTTTAAGGAAACAATTCATTGATGAAGAAATTTTTAATAGTGTCTACATGAGACAAAGCATTCCAAAAGCACCAAAATGGTGCAATTTTGCTTTCAAAATTACTGAAATGGTGCGATTTTAAAAAGAGAAAGTCGTGTCAGTTTGGTACGACTTTATTGTGAAGAAGTCATGCCAACTTTATATAACTTTGACTTATTAAAGTGAAGTCGTGTCAAGTTAGCACAACTTCAATTAAAATTAGAATTAAAAATTACAATGCACTTAAGTCGTACTAAGCTAACATGACTTCAGTTTATACTACCATACACTGAAATCTTATCAAGGTGGTACGACTTCAATTAAAAGTGAAAAAAAAAAACTACAACTGAAATCGTACCAAGTTGACACAATTTCAACTTATATGAATACACTGAAATTGTGCTAGAATTAAAATTTAAAAAAAAAATTACAACACACTGAACTTATACCAATTTGGCATGACTTCTTCATAATAATTTTTTAAAATTTTTAAAATTTTTTACCATTTTGATAAATTTAATAAAAAATTGTACCATTTTTGTGTTTTTACCCACAAAGCATCTAATTAAGATTTTGCAATGGCAAGTATGCCAATGGATGGAAAACTGGTCGGAAACTCCTCAACAATAAGAAAATATAATTCATATTTCTTCACATTAAAACATTTACAATTGATTTAAATAGAAAACATTCTAAGTGAGTATTATAATAATGTTGTAGTACAGTTTTACATTAGAAAAATAATTTTTTAATAACTAAATTTTGACAATTATTTTTTACAACCTGAGGTAATATCTTCTAATTGGCTTTTCAATTTTCTATTTTCTTATTTCTCTATATTGTAAAACCACTTAGAAGATATCATATCAAGTTGTAACAGAAAACTATCAAAATTTAGTTGTCAAAATATCATAGTTCTTTACATTATTATTACATAATTGTAATCTTTTACATTTTTTTTATAAACGATATAAAAATTGTAAAAAACTAAAAAAAAAAAAAGAGAGAAGCGATTGATCATGTTGAATTGAATGATAGTGTGAAGCAATAAAAAAATTAACTGTCAAGTTTACTTCTGCATGGATGTAGTTGTTGGGTTTTTAATAAACTTAAATGTATTAACCACTATAGGTAACTAGCCGTTGTGAGTGGTTAATGCACTAGGCGTTAATGCACTAGCTGTTAATGAGTTAGTCGTTTATAGCCGTTGAGAGTACAATGGTAAGGAAATGTGAGTCTATAAATATATTATGTATTGTATGAATAAAACAACACAAGAGGTGAATAAAGTTTGTTCACAAGATTATAGAGTTGTTGTCTAACAAAGTGCTAACAAAGTGGTATCAAGAGCCAGTTAGCTTGAGCGTTTGAGTGGAAAAGAGAGAGAGCTAGAGAGCTTGAGTGCTTGAAAAAAGAGAGGTAAGTGTTTTTATGAAAAAAAGAAAGTGAGATGGCCATTCTTACAAACAGTATTTCCCTGCCCAAGTTGACAAAGGCTGTCAACTATGACAATTGGAGTCTCAAAATGAAGGCCCTTCTTGGATCCCAAAAAAATTGGGAGGTGGTTGAAGATGGTTTCAATGAACCAGCCAACACTACAGGTTGGTCAAATGCCCAGTTGAAAGTGTTGAAAGACGCACGTGTGAAGGACAAGGCAGCTTTGTACATCCTATACCAAGCTGTGGACGAGTCTGACTTTGAGAAGATTGCAAGTGCTAAATCTTCAAAAGAAGCGTGGAACATATTGGAGAAGGCATATAAGGGAGATGACCGAGTGAAGCAGGTGCGACTTCAAACACTTAAAGGCGAATTGGAGAGCATGAAGATGAAGGAGACAAAAGGAGGAGTCTAGTACATTACTCGGGTTGAAACTGTGGCGAATCAACTTAGTAGAAATGGAGAGACGTTGCCCGCTAGCCGAGTTGTGGAAAAGATTTTGAGGTCTCTAACGGATGACTTTGAGAACGTGGTGTGTGCGATTGAAGAGTCCAAGGACTTGTCAATACTCACGGTTGAAGAGCTTGCCGGGTCCCTTGAGGCGCATGAGCAGCGGAAGAAGAAGAAGAAGAAGAAGAAGAAGGTTGAGCCACTTGATCAATTACTCCAAACAAAGATGTCAATTAAAGATGAGAAAGCTCAGAACACTCAAGGTAGAGGACGGTATCGAGGAGGTATAAGAAGCGGTCCTGGTGGTAGAAGTCGAGGACAAGAAGAGAAAGAACAATCCGGTCAACAAAATTGGCACGGAAGAGAACGAGGTCCATGGAGAGGAGGTCAATCAAGCAACTCAAATGTGGAGTGTTTTAAGTGTGGCAAGTATGGCCATTATGCAAAGGACTGTTAGGAAAGCATGTGAAAAGCTTGAGTAACTCAAATTAGCTCGATGAAGCATGTGAAAAGCTTGAGTAGCTCAGAATTTGAAGAAGAAGAGCTTTTAATCCAAAAGTTAGAGATTGCAAAAGGAGACTTGCAACAGAGTATTGAAAAGGAGGTTAGAGACAATTTAATTCTACAAGCAAGCTTAGAGAGAAGGAAGCAGGCGTTGCAAAAGCGGCACTTGGAATTTGAAGAAGATGTTTCAAGTTTGCAAGGACAGTTACAAGTTGAGAAGGATCTGAGAGCTGCACTGGAAGTGCAAGATGAGAAGTGGCGACTTGAAATGGATGAGAAGATTGAGCACAACAATACATGGGTGTGGTCTGATCTTTCAAAAAGAAGTCGGTATTGACAAGAACTCAGTTAACGACAAGTCGGTCACAAAGATAAAGAACCTAATGAGTAACAAGTCGGCTAAAGAGAAGAACGAGTTTGTCAGTATGGATGCAAAAACTGAGAGAGCATAGAACAAGTTAGTCTCAGGGAAAGCGAAGTACAAGTCGACCATAGATAAAGTGAAAGGGAAGTCCGTCATGAAGAAAGTGAAGAACTTAACTATTCATGAAAGGGACAAGCACAATGTGAGAAGAGTTATTGCACGTTGAAAGCCGTGATGAAGAATAAAGGAACAAAGATGAAGAATAAAAGAAGCATTTAAGTTTAAGGGGGAGTTTTGTTGGGTTTTTAATAAACTTAAATGTATTAACCACTATAGGTAACTAGCCGTTATAAGAAACTAGCCGTTGTGAGTGGTTAATGCACTAGCCGTTAATGAGTTAACCGTTTATAGTCGTTTATAGCTATTTATAGCCGTTGAGAGTAAAATGATAAGAAAATGTGGGTCTATAAATATATTATGTATTGTATGAATAAAACAACACAATAAGTGAATAAAGTTTGTTCACAAGATTATAGAATTGTTGTCTAACAAAGTGCTAACAGTAGTGACAAAGAAGTGATTCTGAAGCGGTCACAACTGCAACCTTATTTTGTGAATACAAACAATGGTTGCACTGAGAAACACCTTATGGACACTTTCAAACTGAAAAAACAAGGATTTGAAGCACAATCTTTATATATAACTGAACTAATCAAGCCGTTGGATAAGACGAATCCATGGCAATTCCACATAAACCTTCTTTTGCAGCTACACCTCGTTGCATCTTTACGTATCCTTTGTCACCCCAATTAGTGCTCCAAGAATTCTTCAGTAGCCAATAGTCAGTTCCATTTTCTGTGCCATAACCCACTGCAGTAACAGCATGGTCTAGATCAGTTCCACATTTTCCTGTGTAAACCCCTCCACCATAGAACATGAAATCTTCATTGTTTGCATCAAGACAAACTGACACTGGTTGGTTAGCCACAGCTATCATGAGTGCACTCTCATTGTTGGGAGGAACATTCTCATAACCCTTGATTTGAACCACTGGTCTGGCTGCAACCTCACATTTCCCATCAACTCCCTTGTAGGGGTAGTTAACCTCACTGGTGATTCCACCATTGTTTTTTATGAACTCAAATGCACCTTCCACGTAACCCCCATCACACCCTTGGTCTTCACCTTTTGTGTCACATGACACAAGCTCTTGCTCCGACAGGGACACCAGATTACCTGTGGTCATTTGGTGGATACCCTCTATAGCCCCCACCGCTGAAAATGCCCAGCAGCTCCCTGGTTTTTCAAACAAAAATTAGTTTCAACGTTCATTCAAATCCTGTCAGCACAATGAAGTTGAAAATAGGGCATATCATTATTTTAGTATATCAGAGTATAAGTTTTTTCATTATTCATGCGGGGTGAGAATATTCAAAATGGCTACTGTAACCTTATAAACATTTTACTTTTTATTTTAAAAATGGATCATGTAAACAAAAAATAAACACTTGATATAGACTTAAACAGTGAATGAAAGCAATAAATTTATAAGATATATCAAGTGATAAGAAAAGATACGAACAAAAAGTAAGTGTTTAATAGACGTATATGAAATGAAAGGGTATCTCTATCATTTTTTTTTTTATAATTTTAAAGTATAGTGAAAAACAAATTATACTTTTAGAAACATTTTTTTTAATTTTATTAGTTTTTGAGGATTCATTTAAGTGATGATTGAGTGTCCTTTTTGAATAATCAATATACAATTGGATAATCATCCTTTAAAATAATAACTATGATATAATGTATTTTCAGTCATTTAAAATTTGGAATGTTTCTTTTAATTAAATTTGTCTTTCTCTAAATTTTATCTGTTCATTTCTTCAGAATTATATGGGGTGACTATGTGAACCTATTAATATATAGTCCACACCCCGTCTTATTTTATCTGTTTATTTTTTATTTTTTTAATACACACGTCTCTAGAAAATAATTGATTATATAAATTTTATCAAAAACAAAATCAGTTTTATGCAACTAAAATACTCTTCATAAACACCTCTTTAGTAGTGGAAGGACTAGTCGATGAATTATATGCCGGAATATGGTATTATAGAAAGAAAATTAAGTAATTAAAACTTCATAACATTATAGTAATACTAAATTTGAGAAAATATAAGTGAAATAAGATGGAGGAAATAATAATGATGGTGGAGCAATGAAGATAATGAAGTACTGATTGTATGATCTTGTTTATCTTACCACATTGACCTTGGTCTTTGACTGGAGTAACAGCTCCTTCTTCCCTCCAGTCTACAGCTTGAGGAATAGCCCTCACATTTTCATACTTAAATGGTGTTGTGCTAAACTCACGAGGGCCTTTCAGTCCGTTACGCGAAGCCTTGAATTCCTCAAGTGTGAGGTCAGCAAAGTGATTAACACCAAGTTGGTAAGGTTTGTTGCCAGCAGCATTTGATGATTCAATGAACTCCACATTGTCCTTGAATATCTGGAAACGTTTCTCCTTCTCTGCAGCATCCTCGTACACTTTGCCATATCGTGTCATCCATTGTTCATGTCTTTCTCTCAAGGATGTTTCATGAAGTTTGCGGGACATCACCTGGGAAATCCCAAGTACAAGGAGGAGGAATATGGCAAACATGTTCTGTTTGCTTTGGCTGGTGAAAGCCATTATTAGGTTAGTGAGTTTTGGGAGTGAGGTTGTGTTATAAAGAGAAATGTGATTTGGTTTGCATTGAAGGGAATGGTTGTGGTGGTTTATGTAGAGATTCTTGGTTGCTTTAGCTCTGTCTTTGGCAATTTGTGTTTGTTTTAGTCATTTGTTTGTTGTTATTTTAGATGGAAGGTGGTCTATAAATTTTATAAACATTTAAAAAAAAATAAAGAAAAGGAAATAATTTTATAGATTAAAATTAGCCTTTATGTGAATTAAAAATTAGACTAAAACAATGTGAACTAATTTATATAAATTAGTTTCTTAGTTTTAGTTTTAAAAAATAATTTTACTTTTATTTTCTTAAAATGTCTGTCGTGATTTTTTTTTAAATCCATTTATATACAGTTTAGATAGAAAACCGTTAAATACCGTTAAATTTGCAAGAAAATCCTATGTTTGATTTGCATATACATTTTTTTGAAGTCAAAAAAAGAATTTTACAGCAAATGAAATTTTAAAGTAAAATTAATTATTTCCACCATGAGAAGAAATGATGTTAACGTCATGTCTTAATTTACCTATTTTATTTTATCACATTGATTTTGAGATTTTACTGTAATATAAAACTTATATTTTAGTAATTATGTTTAATTCATGGGAAATGAAAAGTTATATAAAAAAAAATGACCTTTTTATTTTTATAATATTTGATTTTATTAAATTTTATATATTATAACTAGAAAGCCGTATAAAAGGTTAAGATTTTAGATTTACGATATATGGTTCCAAAATCGAAATTCCACTTAATTAGTTGAAACTTGAAAAAGTTATTTTTCAAGTTCTAGAGATGGGAATCCTTGAAATCACCCAAACAAAAAACAAACAAAAGTATTGTATTTTGACTTTATATCCTTGTCCTAGTGCACATGGTCAAAGCGTCTGAATTTTCAATGTTTCATGCACAAGAAAATTTTCAGTGATTCGTATGCTATAAGACATAAGATTATAATAACCATGCCTCGTGTCTACTATGTCTTTTATCTTGTGTCAACAACAATACTTTTATATCTTCACGTCATAAACAAGCATATATATGACTCAAGCCTTGGGAAATATGTTTGAAAATATCCCATTATGTACAAAAGAAATTGTTGACGAAATGTTCTATATCCATAATCAGTGCTATCCAACAATTGCTTTATATTTCAAAGAATTTTATTTTATTATAACTTAATTAAATTTTAAATTGGAATATTTTTAATTTAGTTACGGTTAAAAAAATTGTTTATTTGTATTTAAAATAACTTTTGTTTTATTTTCAACTAAATTCTTTCATTTGATTTGTGTCATTACTAGGATAACATTATTGGTATTCCTATCTTTTCATTTTTAATTCATTGATCAACTACTCGCTAATTTTTTCTTCTGAATAGTCAATCAATAAATTTATTTCTTCTTCAACAACTAGTTGACAGAAAGTTGGAAGAAATTGAAAAAAGAATATATAAATTGATTTACAATAAAAATAAAAAGATCAAACAATGAAATATTAAGATGAAAATGAAAAATATTTAAACACTAAACAAAATGAAAACTTTAAGCATGAAATAACGTCTCATTGAGGGTAGAGATGGCAAATAAACCCGTGCCCGTGGGTATCACCCGAACCCGTCCCCGTTTTGACGGGGAATCCCCGCTTTGACTGGGTATGGGTATGAATATGGGTAATACCCGAAATTTTCAACTGGGGATGGGGATGGGGATGGGGATATATATATACCCGCCCAAATACCCGTCCCCGCTTAAATTACTAAACTATTTATAATTTATTAAATAATCTAAAAAA
>Ga0214542_1012504_pt1 | contig 10876 bp, 6 predicted proteins | sample CNSS1metaG_FD_160096 | JGI IMG/M metagenome (GOLD analysis project Ga0214542, IMG submission 160096) | Root nodule microbial communities from cowpea collected in UCLA plant growth center, Los Angeles, California, USA - CNSS1 | ecosystem: Host-associated > Plants > Roots > Nodule | place: USA...
AATAAAATAAATAAATAGGACCAGTGCGTAACTGGAGATAAATAAAAAATAAAATAAATAAATAGGACCAGTGCGTAACTGGAGATAAAAATAAAATAAAATAAATAAATAGGACCAGTGCGTAACTGGAGATAAATAAAATAAAATAAAATAAATAAATAGGATCAGTGCGTAACTAAAGATTAAATAAAATAAATAAACAGGATCAATACATATTTGGAGATTAAATTAAATAAATAAACATAATCAGTATATAATTGGAGATTAAATAAAATAAATATAAGAGGATAATAAATGAAAATAAGTTAAATGAAAGTAAATAGAATAATATATGAGTCAAAATAAATAAAAGATTAATATAAAACCCATGAGCTTATCAAGATTAATATATAAGAGTTTAACCTCACTCCCCCTTACCTTATTGATTGAAGAGCACACTAATAATATTTGAAGATAACTAAGATTTCTTTGAATCTTTGCTCTAAACTTTCTTTTCCTATTTTTCTCTTTCCCTCTCTATTTTCTCTTTCTCTTTCTTCTTTCTCTTTCTCTCTCTTCTTTCTCTCTCTCCTTCCTTTCTCTTTCTTCTTTTTCTTTCTCCTTCTTTCTCCTTTCTCTTTCACTTTCACTTTCATGTATCCTCTCTCCATACATATATATATATATATATATATATATATATAAGCCAAATCATGTGCATGTGGTTGTTTTTATCCAAATCATTATGACTTTCATTAATTAAGAGATAATGTTTTTTTTTTCTTTCCTTCTTATCTTTTCTCATAATCTTCTTATCTTCTTCTTATCTCATTCATTTTTTTTACACACACCTATTAATAATATTTTAATTTATATATATATATATATTTTGTTTTTTACCTAAAACTTTTTTTTAAATATATATATATATATATATATACATATTTTATTAGTTTTGTTTTCTTCTTATAATTATTTTTAATAAGTAAAAAGTATATCATGATAAAATATATTTTTAATGTTTAAACTATATCTAGATAAAATATGAAACATTAGTAAAAATATAAGATTTTCTAATTGCTTTATTTAAAATAAATAATACAGTTTATTAAAAAAAGGGATGTTACAGTCCTCATAGAGTTCATGGTTTAGAAGAGGAGAAAGGTAAAAAGATGAACTATTTATGAGAAAAAAGACAAAATGAAATTAGTGAATGACTAGAAGAAGTTTTAGGTAGACAACTAGAAGTCTTAGATAGACAATTAGACCGGTCTTGAACCCTCTGTCATTAAACCAAATCCAAGATGTTTTAAGAAAAATGTGAGCTTTACAATAATACATTAAAGTGTAAATTATTTTTCTATTTAATATACATTTATATTGTAAAACCTTTAAATATGAAAGGAGGCTTGTTCTTTGTCGTTTGTGAATGAGAGAGAGCATTATTCTATTTAATATCACATTTTTCCATTTAATGTCGTATAAATAGAAGAAGATGATATTAATTAAATTGGTAAAAGAATAATATATATATATATATATATATATATATATATATATAAAATTTAAATATTTATAAAAAAAATATATATATATATATATATATATATATATATATATATATATATATATATATATATATATATATAAAAGTTTTTTAGATGTGATTGTGTAAGGAATAATTAGGCTTGAATATATAAAAGGAAATTGTAATCACCTTTATGCTAAGCTTTACCCACTATTCATGTAAATTTTACCGAACAAAAATAATTTCTTTAATAAAAATGATGGAGATATCAACAGCTTAAAATAAAATTTATCCAAGATACACTCTTCTACCAATAACAACTTAATATAACTAGTTAAATACTAAAAATAGTATCCCAACTCAATACAATCAATTAAAGAATAGAAATATCCCAACTCAATACAACGGGTTAAAAACTAACAGTTAAAATGCCAAAATAAATCAAAGTGGGCAAGGAAATCACAGATATACACTTAAAATTGCGTAAAATTATAATTTATAGAAGTAATTTTAAAAATAACAAAATTTAAATATAATTAAAGTATATTTAGTTTATTTTCACAATCTTAGAAATATTTATATAATTTTTTCAAAATAAACTCCTAAATGTTTTTTCATAAAAATATTTAATTATTTAAAGTGCATCTATTTATTTATTATAAAATTGTCTGAACTTTCAACTTATATATACATCATCTTTTGTACTAGACATAATGGATTTATACAATAAGTTTTATATCATATTAATAACTAAATTTTAAACCTAATTTAATATGAAAGAATCGTTTTGTGAGGTAAGATTTGATTTATTTCTAATAAATATATGTACTTTTAACGTGTTATATCCATTTTTTATAAGAGTCCTTTTGTAAAAGGCATAATAAATAAAATCTGATGAAAACAATTTTTTCTAAAGAAAAAATATATTGTATGAAAAGGGACCACAGTTTTATTTTTATTTTATCCTACCTTTTTTATGACATGGTGGTGGCAGCACTAGGCAAGTAAAAACCTGGTGTGGTGGTTTGATTTGTCTTCCACAAAGACCATTGTTTTGCTTTGGCATAATGGAGAGGAACAGACCTAGACTGTTTCAGTGGAGAGGTTCATTTCAATCACTTCATTACAAAGTAATTCGTTTTCAAACCCAATCCTAAACCTTTGTCTTTATCTCCTACTCTCCAGATAGACGTAAGTCCGACCACATACATCGCACTGCAAATTTCTACTTTTCTTTTTCTTACATATAAAAGCTATAAAGAGTACAAACCAGGGTCGATTATTTTAATTTTACATTCTTCTTTTTAATTTTTTCTTCTGCAAACATTCTTCAATCTCATCTTTGGACGTTCCTGTTCGCACAGATTAAGAAAATGACATGTTTAATGATAAGGATAAACTATAATATTTTATACTTTATAGTACATGTCAATTATTAATTATTTAAGATGTTACAAAAATTCTACACCCGTAAAAGCCACTAATCACACCTCACACCTCATTTCGTGTAAGCTATCACTTTCGTCTTAGCTTGTCGACAGTAGCTCGTATTTCTGTTTTAAAGGAAAAATTATTGAAAAGACATTATATCATATACTGCTATACTTTCTTTTAAAATATGAGTCTTTCAAAAGAAAAAATTATTGAAGTGACATAGTACAAATGAAATATGACTGTCTAAGGAATTCACATGACTTTTAATATAAAATAATATAATGAATTTATAAATATTGTTTAATGCACAATTTTTTTATTTATATTGAAAGTGAAACTTATACTCGTATTTAAATTTTTAATATTTATATACAATGAAATTTAAGAAAAATGTTTATGAACACTTTGACTTTTTCTATACTTATTGTATATTTGTTTTCTTTCTTACTTTTAGGTTATCCTGTCACATGATTATAATTTTTTTCTTCTCTCTAGGTGTGTACTATAAATATTGATGCACTTTTAAATTGTTAAAAGAGGGATAATAAATTAATTTTTATATGATGATTTAATTTTTTCTGTATATCTCTTCATTTTAGAGAGTGTCAAATTTTACAATCCACTTACAAATTTACACTCACAAATTAGCACAAACAAACAGATCCAAACGCGATTTCAAATCACTTTCCATCCGCATAAATAATACTTGTGTGGATCTAAACACAACATTAGTGTTCATTGATCATTTCTCAACGACTAAATCAAACTTTACATATTTTATATTTTTTATATGCACTAAAAGAACAATGAGGTTTTCCTAATCTTTTAAGTTAATTAAATAATTATAAATTACCTTATTTTTCTTTGTCTTAAAACTTGTTTTGCTTAATGTTTTATATACTAATATTTTTGTGATAACATGATTTTAGTATAATGTTATTATAATGTGTATATAGGAAAAAAGTTTAAGACATAAATAATAATATATAGAGTGGAATAATATATTCTCAATTTAATGCTTAAATGTTATTGCTCGTTCTTACTAAAATAATATATAAATTGTGTTTATATTCATATTTCATGATATTCAATTTGTGAATAGTTTCGATTCTAATAAATTTAGGTGAGATTTAATTAGTAATTTGATTTTTATATTTAGACATTTGATTTATTTTGATTTATATATATTTTTGACTTAATTGAGTTTAGTTTTTGCTAATTAGTATTTTCTTCCTTATATTTTTCGTTTATGAACTTTTTTACTTTTTACATTGAAACGTTGTGCTTCATTTTTCATCAGCTTTTTTCTCTATGGATTTAAAAATGAATTCAAAAGTCACAAATGGATTCATGTATCTATTTTCAACAATGCAATAAACAAAAATAGAGATCTTGTATATGTGATATTGGATTTGAAAAAATTGATCTTAAATCTGAACGAGATAATCTCGATTAAACTGTATCACTGAAAAAAAAAAAGAGATTAAAAAAAAGAAAGAGTTTTAACTTAAGCACAATCATTTCCTAATGATATTAATGTTGCTTTCATGAAATACACCACATTATTTCTATTTAAACAATACGAGAACTTAATTGAATTAAACAAATATAAAAATAAAATTAATAATTAAAAATTTTATTGGACTGACACATAATATTTTTTAACGACATTAACATTAAAGGATCATATTGATTCTAATTAACAAATTTTAATATTTTTCAGAATTGTAATGCATAATTTTTAATTCGAATAAAACATAAATGGACATTCTATTAAAATCGAAACATGTACTCAGTCAGAGTATTTAATCATTTGATAACTTCACTTTCTGATTTGCTAGCTTTTTGTTACACATCCACTCTTTTTTCACTTTCATAATTATAATCTTTTTACAATAATTGAAATTAGTAAAAAAGTATGTTCTCAATGTAACATATTTTTCTCAAAATTATAATAATTTACTAAATATTAGAATAAACAGAGACTATTCACAGCACGTAAGTTATTAGTAATACTTGTATGGGTTTATCATAACCAAATTATTAAACCAGTGTACTTAAAACATATAATAGATGTTCTATCCCAGGTTAAGAAAAAAAAAAGAAGAAGAAAAATACACGTGAAGAAGAAAATAAGAAAAGAGAGAGAGAGAATGTGTATAGAATGTTCATAAATCATAAGTTAAATTCTAATAATTTATAGTACATGTTAAAATCTCTCATCTCAATTAATATTTTAAAATTGTAATTTATTTTTCGCAATTTTTCTCAGTTTCACTAACATGTGAATTTTTTTTTCTGTTAAATTCTTCTAAAATTGATTATAACCATAAATAAAAATTATTGAAATTGTCACAATCAGGAGAGAGAATCTCTTCTTTAGAATATACAACTAGTTTCTACTGTATAAATTATTCAAGCTTCCTCCTGACCGAAAACAATGAATTTGTTTTCACGCCCACAATGGGAACCTGCAACATAATAAATATAATTTTTGAAGCAAAATACTGACAAGATAAATCAGGATCAGATGCGTTTAATTGATAAACAAATGCTCTTAATGCTCTTTAAACAAAAGAACACCGAAAATATTAATTGTTAAAACGTTTTTATTAAAAATACAAATAACGGATGCAAGAATATCATTCTTCTTTTTCATTAATCAAATTAATAATTAAACGTTAAAGTCTGTTGCGGACCTTCTTTGGACGGAGGGGATTTTAGTCTCTAATTCTTTTTATGTATAAATTAACATATGATTTAAAATATTATTTTTAATTATAATAGATTTGATTCCTTGAATTTATATATATCTATAAATAAAACTTTGACAGTCAAAATATTTGTGAAGATCGTGGTTAAAGGGTTGACTGTGAGCTCTTAATTAATAAAGCCAAAGTTTGTGTGGTTAGTCTGGTTTTTTAGTTGAATTTTCGTGTATTATTCTATATTAAACATTAAAAATATATTATTTTATTATTTTAAAAGTAATTTTAATATATTTAAAATTTTAAAATTAATAATCTATTTTAAAAACACAATAAAATAATAATAAAAAAAAACCAATAAAGAATTCAACTCTATTTAATATAGAAATACGAAACTTAATTACTCTGACATCATGCGATTCCTAGGAATGGCGAAAAATGAGAATCAATACCCTGTTGGGGTTATAATTGTAATTTCCCAAAATCCTTCTCGTGGAAGCAGAATCGGCGTTAGATATAAGTTGGCACCTGACAACTTCTTTATCATCCAAGAGACAAGTGAGACCTCAAAACTCTCTTTAGTTGTTCATCTTCCAGATTAAACATATTCACGCCACGTGAGTGTGATGGGGTTCAAAGGGAAGGAAGCTTCGTCGTTTTTTAGGGATTTTCTTGACGAGTGTGGCGGCTCCGCCGTCATTGACGGTGGCTTTGCCACTGAACTAGAACGTCACGGTGCAGACCTCAATGACCAACTTTGGAGTGCCAAATGCCTTGTTAACTCATCATCACATCTTGTCCGAAGGGTACTTCTTCTTTTTCTCTCTTCTCTCTTCTTTTTCGTCTTTAATTACTCATTTAATTTTTCTATTTCTTCCGCTCTTAGTTCTAAAAATTGTATTGGTAGCTATGATCTCATCTCAGCAACCTTTTTCTCTCAATGCATGTTTGTTCATAGGTTACCACAGCCACTGGATTTATTTTGTAATCTTGAATCTTGATTCTTAGATGTTTCTGCGTGCATAAAGATGATCATTTCTGGTTTTTCCTAGGGGAGAGCAAAGTTGTGTTTTGAAAATACACGATAAGAAAATCATTATTAGGTATGGAAGCTAAGATAATTTATATTAGTATTTTATATTAAAATATGAAGATATCATTTCCCTTCCTCAGACCTACTTCAAAATGAAAGAGCAAAGAAAATTACGTAAGAGAAAAGACCAGGAACGAATTTTCTATGCACACGTGGCAAACTATAGTGTCAACGTGTTATGGTCTTATGGGTTCTGGCATTAAGTGTAAACATTTCAAAGACAATAATTCTACCTACTTTTTATTTTTATTTTTAAATTTAAACAAACTGATTTTATATAAAAAATGTTAGAATTTTGTTCAAGAAACTTTTTTATTTTATTTGTTTTTATTCAAGATTTTGAATACATGTGCTTCGAAATCCTTCTTTTATGCAAAAGAATTAAGAAATATTTTTTTTTCGACAAAATATTATCTCTTACACCTTTTTCAATTATCACTTTATTGGAGCAGTATTTTTTTTCTCTTGTAAAAGGTGATGTTTATTTATGTTCAAAACAATATTGTGTGTGAAAGTAGATGCTAACTAATGGCTAAGAAACTGTCTAAGCTCTATTTAAAAGAGATGCTTTTTAAGAATATATAATAGGAAAACTTTTATTTACTGTGTTCCAGTATGATTTTCAATATTTATTTACTTTATGGTATTATGATTATATATTTCACACTAGTTCTCGTGTTTTTAGAATATAAAGTATTTTTAAGAGACTTAAATGGTTAATTATACTAAAAAATGTTAAATTCTAATTATCTGAAAGGTTAGTTTTATCTAACCAGAAAAGTATTGGATGATGATGCAGTAAATTAATGATAAAAAAGCCTACACAAAAGTTGTGAACAGAAATGACTCTATGAAAGGAAAATGAAACTATGAAAGCAAAAGAAACTTGTCGATTGTAGAATGTTGACAATTTTATTTGGTTTGATCTAGATAAGATACACCAGACTTTCATAAAAGATAATCATTACTTTAATAAGAAGAACCTATCTCATGGATGAGACTGACATGTTTGCCTACATGGGATTTCATTACAAACATCACACGCATGGTACACTGTTTACAACCATTGAACCAAGCAGTTTCTTCAAAGAAAATAATACCAAAAAACAAAATACTAAAGCTACTATTTATAATATTTATTAACTATTTATATTCTATTAATGGATTAATAATTAATGTTATATTTCTCTTTAATAGTATATTTTTATTTAATAAAATTTAAATTATTACCATACTATGCAGGAATAATAAGACACATCAATAAATAAAGAATTTCATTCTTTAGTTTTATCTTTTTCCCTTATTTTCAGAAAATTTTTAGAAAAGGAAATAAAGTATCGGCATGGACACCCTCATGATAATTCTGACTTTTTGAAAGATAACTGTCTCGATTTTATATAAAAGAATATATAACATATTCATTTCTATAAAATTTTGGGAAATAAATTTCTTTCTTATCTCTGTCTATCTTTGTAGCTGATAACTGAGTTCAGAAAAAAATTTATTATAATTTGATATTAATATAAAATATTATACTGTAGTACAAATGGGGGGAAAATATAATAGAACCGTTATTTCTCTTTGTATATTAATAAATGCTCTTCAATTCAATAAATTCACTTTGCCTACCATGTGACAGGTCCACCTAGATTACCTCGAAGCAGGAGCAAACATAATATTAACAGCATCTTATCAGGTAATTATCATCTCAAGCTTTTTTTCATCCCTACAATAATATTAATGCAACATAACTTTAATTTTGGTTCGTTTCCGGGGTTGGGGTGCAGGCCACTATTCAAGGTTTTGAGGCTAAAGGGTTCTCTAGAGAAGAAAGTGTAACTATGCTCAGAAGAAGTGTAGAGATTGCACGTGAGGCTCGAGAAATTTATCATGATAGGTGTACCAAAGATTCTTCTGACTTTATGAGAAATGAAAGATATAGGAAACGTCCCATTTTAGTTGCTGCTTCTGTGGGAAGCTATGGAGCGTATTTGGCAGATGGCTCTGAATATGTGTGAGTGTCAAAATAGTCACCAAAGTTCGACCTTTTTTTTTTACTTTCAATTGATATTCATGGTTTTGTTATAGGAAAAATGCTTTACCATAAGTTTTAACAACTACTGAATACGTGTTTATACTGATTTTCTGTCTCTCTTCACAGTGGAGACTATGGTGTTGCTGTTACTGTTCAGACACTGAAAGATTTTCACAGGGAAAGAGTAAAGATTCTTGTTGATGCTGGAGCTGACTTAATAGCCTTTGAAACAATTCCAAATAAGCTGGAGGCACAGGTATTTTATTAAATCCCTGGTGGTGTAGTAACAATCAAGCAAAGTCACCTGTTTCGTTACTTTATTTTTATATCATGCAATGGAGTGTGCAAAATGCTGTGTGAGTTATCATTTACTAATATCATAGAAAGTTGTAGACTACCATTGCAATCTTGTCTTAGTTTCACCTTGATTTTCAGCAATGCCATTGTTTTTTGTTTACAATTTGATATATAGGCTTATGCTGAACTTCTCGACGAAGAAGGCATAGAAACTCCTGCGTGGTTTTCTTTTAGTTGCAAGGATGAAAGCAATGTGGTTAGTGGTGATTCCATCTTTGAATGTGCTTCAATAGCTGATTCATGCAGACAAGTTGTTGCAGTTGGTGTTAACTGTACTGCTCCTAGATTTATTCATGGATTGATTTCATCTATTAAGAAGGTGCAACTTTTGTATAAACACTCTGCACTACGCTATCAAAATGTGCTAATTTGCTATATTATCGTGAATAACTTTTGCATTATTTCCAGTAACAGCTCACTAATATTTTTTTGTAACACTCCATTTTAAAGGCAACAAGTAAACCAGTACTTGTATATCCCAACAGCGGAGAGACTTACATTTCTGAGAGCAACCAATGGGTGGTGAGTTGCTACTTCTCTCTTTGCAGTTACTGAAAGCAAATTAACACACATTCTGCAAACATTTGACACTTTAGTGGTTTAGACAGAGCTCATTTTTGTCGAACACCACAATGTGATATTTAGTTTATTATTATCACCAGATTGATAATCTGAAATTTATCTTGTAGAAATCAAGTGAGTTAGGAGAGGATGATTTTGTATCCTACATAGGCAAGTGGCGTGATGCCGGAGCTTCTCTTTTTGGTGGGTGCTGCAGGACTACTCCCAACACTATCAGAGGCATAGCTGAGGCAATATATGGGAAAGTTCAAGACAAATGAATGTAACTGTTGAAGTATCTTTTTATCTGTAATGAAAAAAAACTATAATAATGCAAACGATATGTCTAACTTTTTGCCTTAAGCTTCCATTTTCTTACTTGGCATGCACAAGTGATCTTTAATCTCTGACTAGTGACTGATTTAAAAGGGAACAATCAGAAGTTGTAATGAGTGGAGTTGTTTATGTGTTCCTTTTGAAATTCCTATTGTCAATAACAAAACCTTCTAAGGATGTGATACAGAAACATGAAAAAAAAAAAACAAAAAAAACAACACCTTACACTTCTTTTGTTTTTTCTTGTTATGTAATGTATGTAGCGTGTCGCTGTGCCAAACTGAAAAAACAGCTGATAGCACCCGAAGAAACATGGCACTCCCTTGCCTATTTTTAGTTTTGCAATAAATAACGTAGTTTCAAAAAACAATGGATGTTTTGTATTACGCCCTTCGACAGGATTTATGGGGTAGATTTGACATAAAATAAATCATGAATCAAATGCATATAATGAATGGTATTAGGTTAGTTAGGCTTTCAGTTTGGTTTGTACCTATGTGATTACGGGCTTTTCTTCCTGCAACTACTTTTTACTTCATGCACTCCACAGCCATGAAATTCCAGTTATACCCCCTTCTTCCACTGTAAATAGCCGCTCCACCTCCAACCACATCGCATCTCCAACAGTGACACACCTACAGCAGTTGTGCATCTCCAGCAGCTACAGCGGCACACAGTGAAATATTTATTGGATCCGGAAATATTTTCTGAAATATCAATTTCAAAATGTAGTTTTTATACTTTTTGGATTGAATGTTTTGCAAAATATTTTTCGAAATTCTTTCCAAAACATCCCATCCGAAAAATATTTAAAAAAAAAAAACAAGAAGTACATCAGTTTGTAA
>Ga0214542_1012506_pt1 | contig 10873 bp, 6 predicted proteins | sample CNSS1metaG_FD_160096 | JGI IMG/M metagenome (GOLD analysis project Ga0214542, IMG submission 160096) | Root nodule microbial communities from cowpea collected in UCLA plant growth center, Los Angeles, California, USA - CNSS1 | ecosystem: Host-associated > Plants > Roots > Nodule | place: USA...
CCTCGTACATACGACATTCTAGGTTCGGACCCATCCTTCGATACTCTCTTTCTCTCAGCGCCGACTCAGGGTTTTCGTTTAGCTCTGTGGGAAATGGAAATGGGAAGAAAGAGTACCTGGGAATCCTATCTTCCACGTTCTTGGGCTTTCATTGCCACCAATCTCAGCCCAAAACAGTTGCTTACACTATGTACACTCCCCTGTTTACCAAACACACTCTTAGTTTAAAAAAATATTTGCATATTACAGACCCGGCTAATATGCAAAGTCGAGATAGGACGGAATTCATTATCCTATATTCATTTGTATAAAAAAAAATTATCTTTATCTTTATATTTAAATTTAACAGATATCAAATTTTTATCTCATTTTCATCCCTATCAGATAACGAATATATACTCGTAATCATACTCATATCCGTTTTCTAAATGTTTCAATATTAATTAATTAATATTTATAAAATAATAAAAATTTACAGTAAAGGAAAAATAATATTACTAAATATTCAATATTAAGAGGATAATTGTTTCTTCAATATCAAATATTTAGAAAAAAATTATAATTGCATACATTTCAAATTAAGAATAGTGAGTAAAATTTTATGAGAACCAAAACATTTATTAAATTTACAAATATTAATGAAACCTAGTTGATGAAATTTTAAAATATTTTTAACAAAATATAAAAGGAAAAAAAAATATTCAAATTAAAATATATTTTAAATGTTTGTTTCTTAAATCTTTTAAAGACTTTTATACATTGATAAAAATTATAATACATGACTTGATCAAAATCACGCAAAGAACAAAGATTAATCTAATAATAATAAAATTTTATTATAGATCTTTTGGACTTCAATATATGTTGGATGGTGATAAAAAAATTAATGGCAATTAATTAAATTTTATATTATAGTAAATAAAATTTATTTATACAATTATAGTGAGAAAATTACGATATGATAATGAGTTTGAAAATAAAAATAATTATATAAAGTATATCAAAATAATATTCAACATGATAAAAATAAATAAAAAATAAAAATATTATAAAAATTATCAAATGTGTGTCTTAGAAACAATTTGAGAGATTAATGAATGAAATCGAACAAATAAAAACAAATGTATAATTAAGGGTATGACAAGATGAAAACTAGCTCAGAGATCTAACAAAATTTTTCAAATATCAACATAGTCAATGGTTGATAAATAACGAAAATTATTTTAACAAAATAAAATAGTTCTTCAGGTGAAACAAATATTAATAATAATATAGTAAAGATGATAAATTTTTATATTACCTAGTAAATGAAAGGTTTAGACTACTGAACACTTAAATTGAAAGTGTTAAACATTATCATGTGAAAAAAAATATATATATACAACAAATAAACATATTAAAAAAGAATAAAAATATTCAAATGTGAGACATAAAAAATATTTAATTATCATCTGAACATAATTGCAAAAAGGTTATGATAAAATAAAAAATATATTGGATAGAGATGCAAATGAATTTTATGACAAACCAAACAATTAAAAAAAAAAAAAAAAAAAAAAGTGTGAGTAATATATATATATATATATATATATATATATATATATATATATGATTACTTAATTGACTATGAATATTTTAATAATTTAAACGGGGCATACATGAGTATTTTGGTGCGGGACGAAGACGGGGCGGATATGTACATCCCCATACCAATTGAAAAATTCGAAAATTTTCCATACTCATACCATACCCAATCAATGCAGGGATTTTCCGTTAAAACGGGAACAGAGTCAGATAATAACCACGGGACGAGTTTATTTGTCATCTCTAACGAGAAGGATACTATTTTATTTTGTTTGGGTGTTTACCGAAATACTATTTAAGAAGGGTGTCTGGTACCTTAGAGATCTCACCTCAATCAATAAAATATAGGTAGGTAAATCTAACTTTATTGGATCAATTTAACAAAATTAAGATTTGAATTTATATATATATATATATATATATATATATATATATATAATATTAGAGTTTTGAATAATTCATCTTACTTAGTAGGGTGTGTTTTGTTGTGAAGAATTAATGTTGAAAGGTGATGGGAAATAATGATTGGAGAGATACCTCACCATATTGCATCCCGCTACCAAGATGAAATTTGGGAGTGATCTTTAACGTTTTACCAATATGCCCTTGTTATTGTATTACAAAATACAACACCACTACTGTACTTTCATGGCTCGAGGTTTGTATAAAAAAGAAGATTCCTGATGCACACAGTAAGGAATCCTGATGCATAACTGGAGATATTCTTGACTCATTTGAATCTTGAATTGTTTGACAATGTATTATGTGTTATTGGTCCTTTTGAATGAACCATTGAATACCATTAAGAAGGTAGTTGGTTTATTATATTATTGGTTTATTATATTACATGAGCTGGAAAGAAGGAAGCTTCTCCATGGTTGAGAGAGTCAAAAAAATTAAAATAATTAATTTTTCAAATAAATTATATTATAATATTTATTTTATCCAAATTATAAATATTATTAATAATTTCATTATAAAAAAAATTCAAAATTAACTACAACTTATCTAAATATCTTTTTATATTACTTTTAATATCAAGGACAATTTAGTAATTTTACTTTATTATATACTAGATTTTATTTTTTATTAATCACATAAGTCAAATTCTTCATAAACTTTCCCCAATCTTACTCTTAAATCAATTCTATTATCACTTACAAATCTTTTCAAGAAAACAACATAAATTTCACCATCAAATTCACTCAATTCTTTATTATTCTCGCATTTGATGTCCTATACTCGAGAAATATGTGGCAAATCTTAAATTGATAGGAGATAACCCTGATTTATAATATATCAAGAACAAATTTAAGTTTAATTTAACATTACATTAATATTAATATTAATGTAGAGAAGTTCAAATATAAAATATGTATTTCAGGGAATTAAAAAATACTCATAATTCTTTATCTTTATTTTATTATTTTGTTAACATTTTTTTGCTTAGATTAAAATATATTGAAAATTGTAAAATTTCTATAGTTTAAATCATATATACTCTTTCTCTTTATTTTATTATTTTTTTTAACATTTTTTATAGATTAAAATATATTGAAATTAGAAAATTTGGATCATTTAAATTTTATTAAATAGACAAAATCAAATTTTAGTATATAAATTAGAGGAATTAGTTTAGTAGAATTAAATTAGACGTAAACTTCAATATGGTATATGGGGGAGTACAAATAAAAATTAGCCCAATTGGTCTGAAGCCTCGCTCTTTACGATAGAAAATATGGAGGGTGGGAATTGAAAAAAATATGACGTGGGAAGTGAATTTTTTTTATCTCATCCCTTAGTCGTAAATTTAACAAGAAAAATCTCCAATTTTTTCCTCGTTATATGGTCCACAACAACACTGTCACAATAAAAACACCAAGTAAAACAAGTTTGGTACATATGTGTCTGGAGATAAAAATAAAAAGCAATAATGTGAAGAAGCATGACGTTAATAATTACAAATTGGTAGAATGTGGATGATGGATGATTCTCTTTGTCGAAAACACAGAGACAGAATGTAGTTAATGATGTAAAGGAGAGAATATCAAGAGAAAGATGTTAGATTGCATGAGTTATTATTGGTATGGGAAAATGATTTTTAACGACTAAAATTCAATAACTTTATCTTATAATTTAATGTGTTATTTTTTAAATAGTTTTTTATTTTTTATATTTTTAAATTAATTAGAAGATATTATTTTATATTGTAAGAAAAAATTGTTAAAATTTAGTTGTCGATATATAGATATATTGTTGTAGTATGCATGCATCTAACATGCATGGAGTATGATAATATAGTGGTTGTTCCTACTCAAGGACCGGAGAAAGAAACAAGACAAGGGAACATGCACGTACATTATAATTAATGTGTCTGTTTTCAACCCTTAGTAAGCCAAATTTGTATTCCTTTGATTCATTACAAAATGTTACTATAAATGTTCTTTCTCCATTTTTTGTTTTCCCTATGCTAATAAGATAAAGTGTGGAGAATACTAATGAATTGCTTAATGTATTTAGCTGTTTTTGGATTAGACATGTAAAAGACCAACAAATGAAAACATGTTATAAGGATGAAAAGAGTACACAACATAAAAAACAAAAGTTAATTAGTAAAAGAACAGTGACACACGTGATGCCGTAATTTTTTTTCTAATACATTTTTATGAATATTTATACTAGAATTGTTTATTATGTATATAAAAAGTAGGTTGGCAAAACGAATTTGTCTAACCTGATTTCCTATTATTCCGTTCAAAATAACGGGTCGATTCAGCATAACAAAATGATAAGAATGGCCCGGTTCATGGGCTGATCCATTAATTTTAATTTTAATTTTTTGAGTTTTTATTTTTAAAATTGTTTAATCATATAAATATTTTTAAAATTGATTAATTAATATTTTTAATTAAAAAATATAATAAATTTTATTTAAATATTAAATTATTATGTTATAATTAAGAATTGAAACTTAATTTATAAATATTATTGACTTTAAATTATAATATTATTGTGTATTTGCGTCTTTAAATAAATTTAACATAAAAAAGTTAATCTTGTTTTTTCATTTTATTTTTTAATTAAAAATAAAGACCAACAAATTGTTTTGCTTGTTAGCAATGACCCACTTTATTAATTTTAATAAAAAGGATCATATATATATATATATATATAAATATATATATATATATATATATATGTACAGTAAATATTTATTTAATTCTAATTTTGTTTTTGAAAATTTGATGCGAATTTAATTAAAATGTAGACTTAAATTTTAAGAGTCATATAATGATTCTATAATTATAATATAGAATATTATGAGTGTTGAAAATGTATAGTGATGGTGAAAATATGAGAAATATAAAATATATAATAGATATAAGAAATATGTTGCAAAAAGGAGAACTTGTTATTTTATTTTATTCATTTACTTTCTCTCTCTCTATATATATATATATATATATATATATATATATATATATATATATATATATATATATATATATAACACAAAATATAACAGAATATAAAATAAAATGATTTTAAATGAGTTTTTATTAAATAAAATTACTAAATAATTGATTCGAGATTTTTCTCTTTTTAAATACGAATTTAGACGAGTTGTGAACTTAAATGAACGCGACTTTAAGCAAATGTTTGCTGTATATAAAAATATGAATAATTAATTAAGAATATTAGTATATAGTATATATTGAACTAATTCAATATCTATACAGTACATTGTCATTTTCGTTTATATCTGCTAAACAATTTAATCTTTATAAAAAGGAAATAATTTTACAACAAACAAATAACGCATGTAATGATCAACTATTTAGGCAAATCTTTATTATTGTGTTTTTGAGCCAGTGTTTTGTAATTTATCTTTCTTTTTTCTAAAGGTGGTTATTTATGATCATTGTATTCTTAATAATTATTATTTATGATTGTTAGTTCATTGTATTCTTAATAATAAATTCATTTATCTTTTAAAAATACGAATTTTATTTTAAACTTTTGTTTAAGGTATTTTAATATATATTATAATAAAAATTCTAATGAAATTAAAAAGATTCTGAGGAGATCAATTTAAATTTGACAACAATCAAATGAGATTACTGATTAGAATGTAGATAGATTGTGGAAAACTAATTCAGTAGGATTCCAATTTAGACACTACTGATTTAAATATTGTGTTTTAACTTATAAGGAAAAATGCTCTGCACTCATCTCACACTATAATTTGAATATTTGAATGGAACCCACATGATAAGTGCAAACAATACTAATATAATACCTAGTCTACTTTTTTTTTTTACCATTATTAGGACTTTAATTAATGAGGGCTTTTTATAAGTAAAAAATTAATTTATTGTAAGTCTAAAAAATTATATATATTTTTCTTTTATGAAATTCTTCATAAATATAAACTCATACAACCTTTGAAGAACACCAAAAAGTGGATCAAGGGTCTATTTATCTGGAGAAAGTTAAGCATGATTATCTAATCATTAACATTCAAAATATTCATCAGAAAGGCCAACTTCTCAACCTAATAAACACTACAAGAAGGAAATTCAAGTAAGCATAGTTCTTCTGATCATGACAATACACATAGGAGCTGGATCATTATATCTCTGAAACTTCTCTCCAGTTTTGAATAGCTTTAGACACTACTTCTTCAACTAGTTGTGCATCCAAAGCACGACTATCTTCATTCTTCTCCTGAAACATCCATAACATATAATGCATTCCATTAATGAGAAATACAACAATCAAAACCTCAAGATAGATATATAAAAATACAGTTTAAAGTGAAATTTGTACAGAAAATGCTTTAATTTCATCTTAAATTTTCTTATTGATTCTACCTATATAGCTTCTATGATTTGTATGCTGGCACTGGCTAGAGGTGGTATTATTTGTACACTCTAGTATTTATGTTATTAGATTCCATTTCCATTTACTGTTATTTGTAGTCTTGGTTTGGTTTACATCAAAAGTCTTCTGAAATTAACTCTTTGCATTGTCTTTGTGTGTTTTCGTGGCTTCATATTTTGCAGGATGCTATTGGAGAAGGACATTTAAGGTTTGAATTCAAAGCATAATCATGAAGGATCTTCTTCTTACTTGTAATCTTTGTTTTCATTCTTTTGTGATAATTATGAGATACTAATCTATGTGGAGAATGATGAAGGAAAATTATAGCATTTTTTTGTGTATTATTGTTTGAGTTGAGGTAACCCAATTACCTCCTATTAATATATGTGTTCTTGCCGGTAAAAAAAAAAACATACTTACTTTGTTTCCTAAAGCCTCTAAAGTGAAGCTGTCAGCACAAGAAACCCTAGCCTGGAGCACATCAAGACCCAACTCTTCAAAGGCTTCCAATATAAACACCAGCAACCCCTGGCAACTCCTTTGACTAAGCACCTTTATCACAAAACCCTCTTCTTGCATTTTAACTTCAAGCTACAAAATCATTAACAACAAGCACAGATTAGTCAATTATATCACCAATATCTGCAGATAGGTGTAATACTGCATGCACTAGAATTTTTCCTGGTATTATCAATATGAATGCTTCCAACCTTATTAAAGTACATGAAACTGTTTTAAACACTTAGAGAAGAACTTTAACAGTCTTATAATATTTTCCCCTTCTTTTATAAGGTAGTAGATGATGAGATTATTCTTATACCTTAGGCATTGGATCATAGTCAGCGATTTTTCGTGCCGTTGCAACTTTTAACTCGTTCAATTCTTGCAGCTTTTGCTTTAAACCTTGTATGCAATTTGACACATCCAATAACACTGAGGCTTTTGGTGGCTGCATAAACAGAAAACGTTCGGTCAATCTGAAAGAGATGAGAGTGTAGATTTGTGACTGCTATAAACACCAGAAAAAAATAAATAAATCAAAGTGAGAGTACATGAATGTTAGAAATATTGAGTGAGAAAGTGAATGAGGGGAAAGTATGGCATGCAAAGAGAGAAGAAAGAGATATTACAGAGTGATTACCGAGTAAGAGTATCTAATTGAACGAAGCAGCTGTAGGTTCCTGTACATGGCTGTTCTCTTGTGAATCCTTGAAACCATTCTCTCTCTCTTAATCACACACACACACACTCTCTCTCTCACAAGAGACTAAATGTAAGCATTATTTGATGGTTTATAAAGAGAATGATGATACAGAATCTTGTTGATCACATGTGATGCAGTTTGGGAATTACAAAATGTATGAAATGTTTAACTTCGATCAAGGGTCTTGTTTTTTTCCTCCTCAGATATTCATTGTCACTCATCCAATTTTGTTCTTCTCTCAAGCTAACAAAGACCTAGTGTGACACGGTATGCTTTACGGGGAAAGTACAAATAATAAATTATTGGGATTTTCTTAATATAAAAATGGAAAAAATAATAATTGATCATGTACAAACACAAAGATATTTTTGCATTAGTCCAACTATCTTTTACCATGTCTTCGACCATTACACTTTTGAATGCTAACTTTACACGCACGAAAAAAAAAAATTCACTAGACTTTCAATTTTATTGTAGCGTGTGTATTATTTTCTTTTGGGTTAATTATATTTTTTATCCATAACAACTCAATTTTTGTACGCTTAAAGAATATATTTTTTCTTGCTCTGCAGACCGATTTGCCTATGTGTGTAAGTTATAAGTATTAAAACCAACATTGGATGAATGGAGAGTAGGGATTATTCTATGAACATATATTTTTGTATACGGATTAGGATACCTCAAGTGTTTCAATATATATAAAATTCTTACCTTTGTTGATTAAAAAAAACCAAAAGATCTTAATATTTAAGTAATGAATGAATTTAGTTCTTTTTCATAACAGTATAAACTATGTTTTGACATGATAAATGATAAATCACATTAATTTTTTAAGACTTTTATAAAAGAAGAATATGTGAACCGCATCCAACATGATTTACCTTATTAAAAAATATCATTTATTATATCAAAAAATAGTTAATGTCATTAGTCGAAAAAAACTGTCTTCGTACATTTCTTATGTACAAGGACCTAAGATAATCAAAATATGACATAGGAATGAAAATCAAAATTATATTATAGTTTAGAGACAAAAATATAACCCTTTTTTTTTAATAAAAAAGAATAACTAACAAAGATTATTTACCAATCATGTACTGTAACTGATTAACCTAAACATATCTATTTACTAATTGCATTAGGACTTTTTTGGATAAATTTTGTAATAGTAATTCTAAAAAATAAGAAAAATAAATAAATCAAAGTTTCCATAAAAGTATGTTAAAAAGTTATTTGAAGAAATGAATTGAGAAAAGTTTTGCAAACTATGTATAAGTTAGTTTTAGCTTATAGGTAAATTTATTTTATTTATTTCTTTTGGTATAAAACATTTATCTATATAATGAAACCCTAAATTAATAAAAGGTTAAATATGTTTTTGGTTCCTAAAGTTTTAGTGAAATTTGGAATTAGTTCATTTTCAAAATTTTTGACAAATTTAGTATTGCATATTTAAAATTGTATGAATTTAGTCATTTTAGACAAATTTTGTTAAGTTTATCTGACGTTTCAAGTACATTTAATGATAGTATTTGAATTGTTTATATCGTTTGACACATTTTCGTTTCAATGTTAACTCAAATATTATCATAAAATACGTTTAAAATGTCAAATAAACCTAACAAAATTTGGTAAGAAAGACTAAATCTATGTATTTCTAAAGATGAAGGATTAAATAGGAATTAAAGTGACTCCAACGGTTCTCCATAGTTACCATTTACTTCTAGAAGAAAGGCATGAATGAAGTAATTAATTGATATAAGTAAAAAGTGCAGTATGATGAAAAAGTTAATGATGTAGGAGGAACGGAGTTTGATTTGGCAGAATATCGTAGAGCAGTCAAAGTGGATAATAACAGAGAAAGGGACAACATGTGCAAGCTGGTGTAGGTTTGTCGTGTGCAAAATGAGGCAGCGATGAGTGATGAAAGAAGAAGCATGTGGGGTCACAGATAGGGCAAAGGGAAAACAGTGAAACGAAACATTCCTCTGCATGGGAACGTGGTGAAGTTAAGAGAGAGAGAGAGTGGTGGTGATGGTGGTGGTGGTGTTGGAAGCTGGCAAAGGAAAAGGAATCTGAATGGGTCATGCATGGCAGTAGGAAGTAGCGTAGCACCTACCAACAAGTGTCAAAAACATGTTATAGCTTTATGTGTCTTCTTTGAATGCCTCCAAGCTTTTCTCACGGGAAACCCTTTTTCTCTCTCTGTCTCTCTCCACACACTTCAAAGACTTTTTGGTTCTATTATCAGTACTGCAAAAACAAAAATTAAATCATGCAATTTGTTCATTATACTCCACTTCCTCCAAAACTAAAAGCAAAAACCCTTTGTCTTTCTCTTCCTGTACTTTTTATTTACCTCTTGTCAATAAATTCTCTTATTGTTTCAACTTATTTGTATATGTTGAATGAAAGATAACACAAGAATTCAACGTCGTTCGACCTATAATGTTTATGTCTATATCTATAACTATATTAGAAAGTATTTTTATTTCTAATGTATCTCAAGCTTTATATAGGATTTTTTATATAATAAAATAGAGAATCACATTTTATAATTTTAGATAATGTGAGACTAAATCAAACACCGTAATCAAATACCATAATATTAACGGTACTGACATAACACTTCATTATTTGACAACATAATCAAGCAGATTAATTAATCATTCTAATCGCATTGCTTAGGGCACTCGGAATCAATTTTCCATGGCATTGCAATGAAAGCTAAGAAAGCGCGGCGTAGAAAGATACGTGAGTGACATAAACGATGACCGTAGTCAAGATATTTTTGAACGATTTGATATCTTGATGGAGAATATTAAATGAGACAAATTGAGATTTTTTGTTCTGATAAAGAATAAATCATCATTAAGATAGATGTTTTTAATTTCACGTGCAGATAATCACATACATAAAGTCATGTTTACTTACAATGAATAAAGAAAGTGATGAAAAAGTTAAAAGGGGATACATTAACATTGAAACACCTGTTTTACATCATTTAAATAGCTTTTGCCAACAAATTATATTTTATACCCAGTTACCATATTTTTTGGTATATAATCACTTACCATTTAGTTTTTTTTTTTTTTTAAGAATGTTTGTATTAAAGTGGATCACAACCAATTCAATTTTATCAAAACTACAGCCGAGTAAAGAAATAAAGAAGAGCAGTATGAATTATGAACGATAATTATA
>Ga0214542_1012516_pt1 | contig 10861 bp, 7 predicted proteins | sample CNSS1metaG_FD_160096 | JGI IMG/M metagenome (GOLD analysis project Ga0214542, IMG submission 160096) | Root nodule microbial communities from cowpea collected in UCLA plant growth center, Los Angeles, California, USA - CNSS1 | ecosystem: Host-associated > Plants > Roots > Nodule | place: USA...
CTGCGAATCATTATAATTGCATTTGGACCAAGGAAATCATGTAAGGGGAGTTGACCTCGTTTGTTGTTTTTGTTTCTTCCACTGATTGTGTGTTGTATGAGAATTGATATAGGAAGTGGGTGGATATTATTTCAGAATTCTGTTGGGGGTTCTTGCGCCCCTTTGTTTGTTACGTAGTGTGGTGTTTGGCTCATTTTGTGGGTGGTTAAGTTGTCATGGTTGCCAAAAGTATATTATACGTGTGTTTACGCCGATTTAGTTGTTTCGCTGCCTCCATGTTGACACTTGCATGATATATGTATTGTGATGTTGTTCCCAATACCCTTGAAGGTTCTTTTTAGTGGAGTAATTTCTCATAAATTTATGTACTCGTTGATCGTTATTGGAAGCCATGGTTGTGTGAAAATTTATTGGTTCCACCTTATTGTTTTTAGTGTTGTCATTTTGTTTCTGGTGTGGAAGATTCCTACTGCTATATGGGATCGTTAGTTGAGTGATTCAATGAAAAAAAAAAGAATTTGGTCGTGGTTCAATCGAGCAAGAAGGATGCAAGGTTCGACCCTTTATCATTGATTCATGCATGGGTTTTGTTTTAGTTTGACATCCTTTATCATAAGTGTGTGCACAGAACCATAGGTTAAAGCTTTGTCCTTGGTTGGTTTTCCTGCTATTTGCCTTAGTGCATGTCAAGTGGTAATTATTAAGCAAAAGAGGTCATTGAATCAAATTCTTCACAATGGGACCCGTGGTGGTACAATCAGTAGTGTTTAGGCTTCCTTGTAGTATTAGTTGACCTATATATTTGTTTATGACTTTGGTACCTTGGCGGGACCCACAGAGGCATATAAGTTGTAACTTTTGTTGGGGTGCAGTGCTCGCATTAGTTAATATACGTAACCTTTCAATTATTAAAGCATTTTAGGTTTTTTTTCTTTTTATTATTATATTATTTTAATACTATGATTGGGTGGTTGAGAAAGGGCCCACGTGTGCCAATAAAAGTATAAGCATATTTTTTTTATTGAAAAATGATATCCTGACTCCATTTTTTGACCCCTTATTTAACTCCATGAGGTGGCATGCACAGATGGATTTTATTTTTTAAATTAAAATTAATTTTATTAAACCATTTTACTTCAGACGTGGCATGTTTTGGAGAGTGGGTGTGGGCGTGAAAATTGAAAGGGTGAGAAAATAGGTTTTCTTTGGAGAATGGGTGTGCGCAGAGGAAGCAAAATTGAAAGGGTGAGAAGGTAGGTTTTCTCTTGAGAGTGGGTGTGCGCAGAGTAAGCAAAAACGAAGAAAGGGAAAAGAAAGAAAGAAAGGGAAAAGGAAGAAAGGAGAAAGGAAGAAAGGAGAAAAAGGGAGAAGACGTGTGTTGTAGTGAAATCGAAGAAGACGAAGAGAGAAGACGATCCTCCCAAAGTTAGGGTTTTTGTTGCTCTCCATTCACTACAAAAAAAAAACGACTTTAGACAACGATATAAAATTATGATATAAATTATAAAAACCATGGTCTAAAGATTACACCACAATTTTTTAGGCGTGGTATAAGTGAGTGTAGCTATAGGTAATAGAAAACGGTTTTTAGTATGATAATATTTTTAAAACCATTGCTTAAAATTCTTACAATAGACAACAGTTTTACATGTTGATTTTATACCTTACCTATGTTTTTAAACCACATTTTTACTAGTTTTGCCCACATAGTTTAAAGCAACAATTATATAATCATGGACTTTAATGATATTTATACATCATTTATAAAAATGTTGTTTATTATATGTTTAGGCTACATTTATTTAGCCGTTGTCTATTTTAGTGTGGTCTAAACTATAAATTGTTGTAGTGATTGTTCGATTCAGCATCGTGGTTCGTAGGTCTGTTTTTTTTTTTTGAAATCGTCGTTGTGGGTTTTTTGGTTAAGGAATTGAGTTTTTTTTTTTTTTTTTTGTGGCATAGTCGAGTGAGTTATTCTTTAAAGGCAAATTTAACATCTATCTTGTACAGGTGAATGACCACAACACTATAATCGAAGAAGAAAAAGGAAAAAGACAAAGCTTGCGAAGTTAGGGTTTTTGGTGCTTTCAATTGTTCGATTCAAGCGGTGGTTGGTAAGTTTGTGTTATTTTTTCGTTTCTGTGATTTTGGTGCTTTGATAGGTGCATGAATGATAGTTTTCTAACTAGGTTGATGAAATTTGTCTTATTTTTTTGTGATGACCTGTTTGATCACAAGTGATGACCTGTGCTGCATTTTGTGCAATAATGTGGTTTGACTCAATTTTTTGAACTCATACTATAGCAGTCAATAGTTGATTATGGGGTGATTAAGTATGGGTAATATGCGTTGATTTGTAGTTATTTCTTTCATGTGGTTTCATACCCAAGTGGGTTAAACATGTTTGATTTGTTGTTGATGACTTGTGTGCATCCAAGTGATGACCTGTGCTGCATTTTTTGCAATCATGTGGTTTGACTCAATTTTTTTGACTTTCATATTATTTTAGTCAATAATTGATTATTGGGTGATTCACTTTGGATAATCTGAGTTAATTTGTAATTATCTCTTTGATGTGGTTTCATAGCCAAGTTGATTACACTTGTATGATGTGTGAGTGATGACCTGTTTGCTCACAAGTGATGATCTGTGTTGAATTTTTTGGAAGCATGTGGTATGACCCAATTTTTTGATCTTTCATGTCATACTATAGCAGTCAATAGTTGATTATGGGGTGTTGTGTTTTCAAAGAGTGCAAACCAAACGGCCTCGGGGACATGCTCATCACTATTAAGGTTATTTTTGATTTAATGATCTTGGTGCAGTCCATTATTTACCTATCGCTTATGTGGAAAATGACTATGTCAGGACCCTACTGATACAGCCAAGGCAAGCGTACACAATAAAGTTCTATCAGATTGTGAGTTTAGTAGTGACATTGGTGTTGGCTCTGTATTATTGTTGAAAGAAGTAAGTAAACTTTGAAATTATGTCTCTTTATTATTTTTCCTCTTCATGTACAGTTACTCATAAAACTTTATGAATTTTGATTCAATAGGTTGCTATATTCAGACTTTTTGGGTACCTCAACATCACACTTAGGAACATTGTCAAGGCAAATAACTAATCTTCAAACAAATATATGTTTTTTTTTAATTCATACCATGTCTTCAAGTCACACAATATAATCATTCATGACATTTGTAGGTTTTCAAGTATGACATAACTCATCCAACTGAAGAAGAAGTTAAAACTTCTATGCTTGTGGTGCGACTTAACTATGTTGTCAAACAAAACGTGGAAGCCAATGCCCAGACCAATATAAATTCCAATCCGAACGCAAATGACAACACAAATATGGGACCCAATTTGCAGCCCAATGTGCAGCCTACTAACACTGCTAATGTGGAGGATATACTGCAGAGGATGGTGTAACATCCCTGGCGTACACACCCCTCTCCGTCCATTCATACCGGGTGGTGTCCCGACCATGTCAGGTTACTGCAGCCCAATGCACCCCAACCCCTCACCCTTCTCCGTCCATTCATATTGGGTGGGTTGTTGCCAGTGGGAATCGAACCCCCAACCTGACCTTTAACACCTCTGGCACACCAGCAGATGCTACCAGTTGTGCTGCAACACTGCACACCAGGTCGGGACGCCAACGTGTAGCCTACTAACACTGCTAATGTGGAGGATATACTGCAGAGGATGGTTCCTCCATCCACCAATATTCCATGTGTTGAGGTTGGGGAGAGCTCCAAAGTTCAATCTTCTGTTTTGGATAATATATCACTTACGTAACTCATGACTGTTTAATGTCTTCAATTTTTAGGCTATTTATTTTTAACTTTAGTGTTTTTGTTGTTAATTTTAATTTTCATGACACTGTTGGAAGGATCTACTACATCTATGATATTAAACTTATTTTATCATTTTGATATCCATGTAAATTCACTGTCAGTTAAACTTATTATATGATTATCTATGTACAATTAATTGTTGATCACCGACAAAGATTTTGCACACCTTCAAAATTTTTAATCTATGAAAAAGGTTTTAGTATGAAACTCACTTACAATCAATCACATAAATAGAGTAAATTAAAATGTAGGATACTGCCCATGATGAATCTGTGGGAAAATTGTGGTACAAGTGGAACATAACATACATGCCAACACTGACAATAATAAATGGTTATCAATGAAGTATTAAGTGCTGACCTACAATAAACATTTTGCACACCTTCCAAATTCGTGGTCTCTGCTAACATAAATTCAACAAAAATAAACCTTACCAAAGTAGGTGTGTGATAATTGATAAAAGAGGAAAAACATCATAACTCTGATAATTTTAAATAGTGACCATTTCACTATTAAGTGTTGATCTACGCTTCACATTTTGTACACGCACATAATCTAAGGTATTTGGGTAAGGGTGTCAATAACTACTCCATACTTAATGAAATATAACACCTTTATTGCGTAGATGAAACATATTGAACAACAACAAACTACGTGTGGGATAATTCATCCATAACTCCAACATGATATTCTTCTTATTTGTATTCAAATTATATGATGACTCGAGAACTTTTAAGTAGTGACCTGGTCCAAAAAATTTGCACATGTACAAAAAATCTGGTATGAAATTAGAGTAAACTCTTTTGAAGAACATTAATTTTGGTATGAGCTATTTAGTTCGCAAGTTCTACATCACATATTATATATTAATCAGGTGTGTTATAATTGGTAAAACATTGAAGACATGATAACTCTCACATTTTTAAATGTAGATCAATCATATATTAAGTGTTGACCTGTGAACAATATCTTGCACATAATTACTTATTTGTGATCTGTGTGGTAACCAATATTACTAAATTTCTAACCACATACGTATTCACTGTTCACCTGCTATAAAATTTATTTGCACTCAATGAAAATTAGGATGAACAACATCCAGCTATAACTTCACATAAACCACTCAGAATTTCATAAATCAATGACTAAGCCAAACAAGAAAATTGTCATAAATCACTTCCACAATGTCTAAACATAAAAAATACCAAATTTAGCAATATAAATCCTAACTACAACAAACATAAAATTTCTAATCAACTACTTATGGCGCTTCCTCCCACTAAATGTTGCAAAAGGAGTTCTTATTGTCATACTCTTGACACGCATCCGAGGACCATCCATTCGTTGCACATACATGTTGCTCTGTTTGGATTCTTGTGCTTCCTGATTTGGAAAATGAACTTCTTCCACATGACCCCTCTCACCAGAATTGCCAAATTCAATACAGCCCTTGGGGTGGTTGGAATTAGGTGTTTGCGATTGACCAACACTTGGTTCACCCAACTCAGAAAACTTCATTTTGCTCTGCTGATGCTGGTGTTGGTTCTTCCTCTCAATCATCATTGCATTCAAGTTTACAAGTTCTTTTTGCAATTCCTCTAGCACACTTTCTTTATGTTCAACAACTTTAATTAACTCAACTATTTTAGTACCCTTATTTTGACGTCCATATACCTCAAAACCTTCTTTAACGAAGGAATTTGTGCGTTGACAATCCTTTAAATTCAGAATCAATCATCAATAAATCATACAAGTTTAATCAACTTGACTATGAAACCACATCAAAGAGATAATTACAAATTAACTCAGATTTTCCATACTTAGTCACCCCATAATCAACTATTGATTGGTATGACATGAAAGATCAAAAAATTGAGTCATACCACATGCTTCAAAAAATTCAGCATAGGTCAGCACTTGTGAGCAAACAGGTCATCATCAATAAATCATACAAGTTTAATCCACTTAGGTATGAAACCACATGAAAGAAATAACTACAAATCAACGCATATTACCCATACTTAATCACCCCATAATCAACTATTGACTGCTATAGTATGACATGAAAGATCAAAAAATTGGGTCATACCACATGCTTCCAAAAAATTCAACACAGATCATCACTTGTGAGCAAACAGGTCATCACTCATACATCATACAAGTGTAATCAACTTGGCTATGAAACCACATCAAAGAGATAATTACAAATTAACTCAGATTATCCAAAGTGAATCACCCAATAATCAATTATTGACTAAAATAATATGGAAGTTAAAATAATTGAGTCAAACCACATGATTGCAAAAAATGCAGCACAGGTCATCACTTGGATGCACACAAGTCATCAACAACAAATCAGACATGTTTAACCCACTTGGGTATGAAACCACATGAAAGAAATAATTACAAATCAACGCATATTACCCATACTTAATCACCCCATAATCAACTATTGACTGCTATAGTATGAGTTCAAAAAATTGAGCCAAACCACATTATTGCACAAAATGCAGCACATGTCATCACTTGTGATCAAACAGGTCATCACAAAAAAATAAGACAGATTTCATCAACCTAGTTAGAAAACTATCATTCATGCACCTATCAAAGCACCAAAATCACAGAAACGAAAAATTAACATAAAATTACCAACCACTGCCTGAATTGAACAACTGAAAGCACCAAAAACCCTAACTTCGCAAGCTTTGCCTTTTTCCTTTTTTTTCTTCGATTACAGTGTTGTGGTCATTCACCTGTACAAGATAGATGTTAAATTTTCCTTTAAAGAATAACTCACTCGACTATGCCACTAAAAACAAAAAAAAAATCTCAATTCCTTAACCAAAAAACCCACAACGACGATTTCGGAAAAAAAAAAACAAACCTACGAACCACGATGTTGAATCGAACAATGGAGAGCAACCAAAACCCTAACTCTGGGAGGATCGTCTTCTCCTTTCGTCTTCTTCGATTTCACTACAACACACGTCTTCTCCCTTTTTCTCCTTTCTTCCTTTCTCCTTTCTTCCTTTTCCCTTTCTTTCTTTCTTTTCCCTTTCTTCGATTTTGCTTGTTCTGCGCACACCCACTCTCAAGAGAAAACCTACCTTCTCACCCTTTCAATTTTGCTTCCTCTGCGCAAACCCACTCTCCAAAGAAAACCTACTTTTTCACCCTTTCAATTTTCACGCCCACACCTACTCTCCAAAAGATGTTTCTCACCCTTTCAATTTTCACGCCCACACCCACTCTCCAAAACGTGCCACATCTGAAGTAAACTGGTTTAATAAAATTAATTTTAATTTAAAAAATAAAATCCACCTGTGCATGCCACCTCATGGAGTCAAATAAGGGGTCAAAAAATGGAGTTAGGATATCATTTTCCTTTTTTATTATAGAGGGTCGTGAATGTTCAGGGGTCACAGTGGTAGAAAGCATGGTGCTCCTTCTATTTGTCTCATAAATATATAATTAGGGGACTAATATGAAAGTGTAGTTTTGATAATTAGGATTAGTGTTTTAGTCAATTTATTACATGGTGGCAAAAGAAAAGTTACAAGGGAATGTTTTATTAAGTATTTGCCACATGTAGTTGGGTATTTAGGTTGTTATTTTCTTGTGATGTTTTGACAATGGAATAATTAACATATTTAATATAATTGGTAGCCAGGAGTGTTACCTTTTGATAAGAAGTGAGATTCACGTAATTGGATAAGTGAATATACTTTAAATTAAAATAAGATGCATGCGATAGTCACAAACTAGTGGGTTTGGAAGTGTCTAGTGCTTGGCGGCACTTATACAACGCCAAGCAATAGTGTAGGGGCAGGGGTCCATTGTAGATGGATTTGCATGGATGGGTTTGATGGCTTGGTCAAGGATATGTTGGATTAGTTACGAGCGGGGAGGTTCGTAACGAAGATTTGAGATGCGTGATTGATGTGGGGGGGGGGGAGGTCCGTATTTGTTGTACTCTTGTGTGGGGATACGAACGGGGAGGTTCGTATGTTTCGTGCTCACACTTGAGGCTGTTATGAGCAGGGAAGTTTATAGTTGGTGTTCACGCATGTTGGACTACAAGCGGGCAGATTCGTAGAGTTGGACTACGAGCAGGGAGGTCCGTAGAGCTGGACCATGAGCGGGTAGGTTTGTGGAAGCATGATAATCCCTAAGGACCAAGGTTATGAATGGATCTTTCTCATATAGGTTATGATATTGGGGTGTAAGGTTATAAACAAGTCAATAAACTAAAAATTGGCTAAGATAGATTGGGTGAGGGTTACTTCTTATTATTTTATTGATTGTATTATTTTTTCTTTCTCAGCTCACCCTTTCTGTTTGTGTTTGGTGATGATCGTGTGACTTGTCACACGGGAGCAGATGTGAATCCAGGTGAGAACGCCGATGCATAGTGACTGAGCGGGGCAAACGATGGGGATTTTTCTCTATGTTTTATTTTCATGCATTTTGTAATAAATTTTATGATGCCTTTTTTTTATTATGAACATGTAATAAAGATGGAGTAGTGTGATTGAACTACAATGAGATAAGTTTTAAATTTTCCCGCACTTGAGAACTTTATATAATGTTTTAATTCCAAAGGAAATTTTATGATATATGCTTTATCTAGTAATATCCATCTAGGGTGTTACATTGACAATCAAGTGTATATATATATATATATATATATATATATATATATATATATATATATATATATATATATAATCAACTACAATATGGTATGGTTTGTCAATTTACTAAACATGAGCTTGAGCTTAGGCATAGATTAAAGTTAATGAATGGTATTATATGGCGAATAATATTATGTAGGACATATCTTTGGAGGTGGATATAGGGTCTACAACTCAAAGTTAATGAATGGTACTACGTCATTTTTTTCATTTTTTTAGATTTATAACTAGGGGTTGATCCCTAAAGTATTACTTGAATTATGTAAAATAGTAGTTCGAATTAGTAGAATTAGAGCTCCCAATCCTGGGAGCATCTGATGGTTGCCATTAGAACGGGAAAGAGTTCAATCTTGAAGGAGTGCACACTTCCATTCAAAAAGAGTTCTACCACAGATGGAGGAAAAAGCAAATAGTGGAATCTTTGAGGTATCTTTTATTTAAATTTAATTGAAAAGGGTGGAATATTTTCATACAAATCACATTATAGAAAAATAAGGTAGCAATTATCTTTGAACAAATAATGACCCCAAAAGCCTGTGCTAACATCCAAATGAATCTTCCAGCACTTAAGAAACTAAACTCAATGCTTATTGTAAATCATCTTTTCATTCTCATTTAAGACCATGAAATATTGTGGTGTGTTATTAGCCTGTAACATTTTGTCGTGTTCTATTGACATAGGAGACACTAGACTCAGTGGTGAATATCGAGTTTTGGTATGTTGAGGAAGGAAGCTGGTCAGAAGGGAGGAACACAATTGGAAGACAAAGCAAAATATGGTGGCTTCCATCACCTTAAGTACCAAGAACTGGACTTTCTTAAGTTGAACGAAAGAGGTCGATTCATCAATAAAGGATAGTTCATAAAATATTCAAGGCTGCCAAAAACAATCAAGGATAATATGCCTTGAGATACTCGCACCATTAGTAATTAAGGATGAACTTTTGAAGGTAATCTACTTTGAATGTTTGAATTTTTATGCTAATACTATAAAATGATGGAAGATTAGCTTTATTCTAATATATTTTTTTCTTATGAATTTGACAGTTAATGTCAATTCTGGAAGCTTTTACAATGCTTCAACAAGGACATATAATCAAATTTACATGTTGATAATTATTCTTCTCATACTCAGTCAAGATTCTTCTTTAAATACGAGCATTAAAGTTGCTAAATTTTTTTTTTCACATTAGATTTTATTCTAAAAATGTGTGGACTGTGATATATGCTAATGCTAACATGGTATATAAATGGATAGACATTGATCGGTGTCCTATGGTACAAAGAACGCCTTCTCTATCAAACATATCTTGGTTCTTTTATGGTCATAATTCTTATGAGAGTTGTATAGTATAATTTGTCAAAACTTCAAGTATACATCTCAAAATTATATTTATTGTCAATTTATCACATGATTATTTAATTCAGACTTACATATATTGTATGAATAAAATACCAAAGATACTAGCCAATTAATATGGTTATTCTTTAGACATGTGTCACTCTTTTTAGTTTGTATGAGTAGCCAATTAATATGGTTATTCTTTAGACATGTGTCACTCTTTTTAGTTTGTATGAGTTATGACTTTTATGTCAAATACTTCAACTCATTATAGTTGAATTATTGATATTGTACCTCAAATGTTCAAAATTGGATTTGTTTATGCTTATGAATTGCACTAGACATGTATTTATACCGTTCACCAAAGAAATTACAACACCACTCCCTTGCCATTCTAATGTATACTTGGAAAGGGCGCACATTGGTATTTTCCTTTAGGGTGTGTTTGGATGAGGCAATTTAAGAGGGTAATTCATTTATTTGGAGATTTTGAATTTCTTCTAAGTAAAATGACTTGTTTGGATGAGTAAATTAGGAGGAAATTGAAATTGATAAATTTTAAGAAGGTATTTCAAATCACTAAAATAGTAGAACTTGAAATTCACTCAAAAAGGAAGGAAATTGAAATTCCATAATTTGTGAAATTTCTCATATTATAACTTTGATATAAAAATTAAATTTGGTCACATCTTCAATAGGGACCAAATTGGTTAATGTTAACAAAAATTGGGACCTAATTGAACAAAAATAACAAATATAAGGACCAAATTGAATTTAGCACATTGACTTTGACACGTGGCACGCTCCTAGGTTGACACGTGGACATTTAAAAAAAATTAAAAAAAATTTTAAAAAAATTTTGAAAAAATTCAAAAAAACCACGAAGTGACACGTGGCACACTCCTAGGTTGACACGTGTACATTTAAAAAAATTAAAAAATTAAAAATAAATAAAATAAATT
>Ga0214542_1012521_pt1 | contig 10857 bp, 5 predicted proteins | sample CNSS1metaG_FD_160096 | JGI IMG/M metagenome (GOLD analysis project Ga0214542, IMG submission 160096) | Root nodule microbial communities from cowpea collected in UCLA plant growth center, Los Angeles, California, USA - CNSS1 | ecosystem: Host-associated > Plants > Roots > Nodule | place: USA...
TATATATATATATATTCCAGAGGAAAATGAGTGGAAGGTGCGATTATGCGTCAAGGGGAAGGTTCACTTGAACCGTGTTCATGGAACCGTGTTCATGGTTGACGCAACGTCAATGGAAAAATAAAAACCTCAAGTCTTGAACCCTAGTCTTTGTAAATTTTTTATTGTCACCACTTCCCATCATATATATTTAGATATTCTTTGGCATGTGGCTGCAAGCTCTAATCGAAGCTCACAGGGAGATCATTATATCATATAAATCCCTTTCCCTCAGTAAATCCCTGTTCCTCTTTCTCCATCAAATCAAAATCTACACCACGTTCCGCTGGAATGGCAGAGAGTGTAGTTTCCTTTGTTTTGGATCACTTATCTCAGCTTGTGGCACGCGAAGCTAACTTGCTGTAAATTTTGAGACTTTGGGGAGATGCAATGACGTTTGGGGATTCCTTTGACCTGAATTGCACCAGAGGTGGCTTCCCACAACTGGAAGTGTTTCAAATGACATATATGAGAGTTGGAAAGTGGAAATTAGAAAATGGTGCAATGTTGAAGCTTCAGAGTCTCATCATCAACAAGTGTAAAATGTTAGATGATCTCCAAAAGGAATTGTGGTGTTTGAGTGGCTTGAAAAAAGTGCATGTAACCAATCCTTCAAATCAATTGGGTTGCATGTTAAGAAATTTGGAATTAAACAATGGGGTTCAATTAGTCATAGATGAACCTCAAATTGTTATTTGTTGAAAAATAGATGGAGTTTGTAATTTCTTTTATTTTATGAAGTGTAAATTTATCAGAATATTAAACATTAAAAATATCTTAATTTTAACTTTTTAAATCTGAATGATAATTTAAAATATTTTTTCAGATAAATGGTATTTGAAAAGAATTCAAAGATTTTCTCAAATAAATTGAAATAAAAGACAGTAGACAAATATTTTTTATGGAGCTCCACAATTTGGAGGACCTTTTGTTCCCAGGGTATTTTTTGTTTGAATCTGTTTTTTTTTTCTTTTTATCAGCTTGCTTTTGAATCTGTATTCTAAACAGGGGACGGGTTTTAGTATTCTATATTTATCTTTACAGAAAAAAATCATTTTCATAACCAAATTCAACCGTGATCAAATTTTACATCATCTTCATTACAATACGTATAATCTCATTTTTATATTTATACTCATTTTTATTATTTTAATAATTAAAAGTACGATAAAATGAAAATATATAAAAAATTTAGAATTTTTTTTAAATATCAGCATATATTTAATAATCAAAAAATAACAAAAATTATTTTAACAAAACAAAAAATTCTTTAAAATTTGAAAAAAATTATTAATAAAAAAATATATATTATCTAATAAATAAAATGTTTATGTTATAATTTTTCTATTTTCAGTAACAGTGATTTTGTGCAGCTTTTCCATTTTATTACATAAAATTTTAATTATTATTATATTTACAAAAGGATAGACCTTCTTGTTGTCGCTAATTACTACTTTTTTTATTACATAATTATTTATTATAGATAATTATTTATTCTTTTATTATTTTAATATTTTTTTAAAAATTTAAATAATTATCCATAATAGTATTTATACAATAGTAATTATAATACTTTTTATTTTAATAATTAAAATTTATTTTATTTATAATTATATACACATTTTATTATTTTAATTTTACCTTTTTAATTACTACTTTTAAAATTTAAATATAGACATTTAAAAAATTCATACACATGTGAGCGATGTTTAATTATTGCGCATAATGATATTACTGTACAACATTCATTTCATTAGTCATAATAATACATTTTATAATATTGACAACCGATGGACACTATTTTTTTTCATATTAAAATATTAATTAATTAATACAATAAAAATATTATGTCTCCTTGAAATGTGATCTTTTTTATTTTAAATTTATTTGAAATACTTTACAATATTATTATGTCATATGAATAATAGAATATCCAACATAAAATATAATATAAAGAAATTGATTGGTAAATAAAAATTGTAAAATTTTAAGATTAATTAATATGTTACTAGTGGAGCAAAGGTCTTTTTTATGATGGTCGCCGCTACATAAAGTACACATTTTGTTCAAATTATGAAACCAACATAGAAAGTGTACAATACACATAAATTTATGTATATTATTTTAGATTTTTTATGTATGTTATAGTTCAAATATACTTGTGAAAAACGTAAGTTTATGTTTCTTAAAATATACAACATAAATTTGATGTAAAATAGAAAAAATAAAAACTAAAAAATCTACACTAGTAATTTATGTAATAGACATACGTATTTTATAAATACAGTTAACATATTCTTTTCATTAGCGTAAAGATAAGCGTTTTTCGTGTTTGTGTATATGCATTTTTTATGTATGCATGATATTATATTAGTATGTGATATCATTGTAATGTTATTAAGTTAATATATAAAATAAAATTATATTTATTAAAAATAAAATGAAAAATACCAAAAAAGATTAGAGAATAACAGTTGATAAATAAAGAAAAAGAGAAGAAGCAAAGATGATTTTATAAAAAATTTGTAAAAATAACGGTCAATTTTCAAAAATTTAAAAATGTAATAAATAATTATATTTTAAAGGATAAAATTGAAATTCTGAATTTTTATAAATACAACAAACATATTCTTTTCACTAGCCTAAACACATGCGCTTTCGCACTTGTATGTATGCATTCTTTACGTATGGATGATATTATATTAGTATGTGATGTCATTGTAATGTTATTAAGTTAATATATAAAATAAAATTATATTTATTAAAATTAAAATGAAATATATCAGAAAAGATGAGAGAATAAAAATTGATAAATAGATAAAAAGAGAAGAAGTAAAGACGATTTTATAAAAAAATTTGTAAAAATAACAGTCAATTTTCAAAAATTAAAAAATTTAATAAATAATTATATTTTAAAAGATAAAATTAGAATTCTGAATTGTAGACACAAAAAAGGAAATCATCTTTATATATAAAAATAAAATTAAAATTATGAATGATAAACACAAAAAAAGTACTCTTTATATATTTTATATATTGATAAATATTTGTAAATTTATGTCTATTAGTAAACCAAGAAACATAAGTTTACGTCAACGATTTTGGAGACATATAAATTAATATCTCTTATAATTAATTATGTTTGACCTACAAATACCCAAAAATAATTATAAAATAATATAGGTAAAAAGTCTTCTGTACAATAAACTATAATTGTTTTTTCTTAAAATTTGTTTTCTAACATTTTTAAAACTACTTTTTTATTGAGAAAATTTGTTCGGCTCGCTTTTTCCTTGGATAAGAAAAAAAGTCTTAAAAATTAGGTCAAACACAATTTTCGTCTGCCTATTTTTTTTTTTTTTAAAAAAACAAAAGTCTTAAACAATTTTGTTTGTTTTCATTCAACATCCACCATTCACCATTCATGTTCTGATCTCTTTAGTTTCTCAAATAGCGTCTCCATCCGAAACCTCTCGCTCTAATGGTGCAGAGTTAGAGAGTTGGTCCTTATCGACAATGCTAACAAAACCTGCATGATTAGTCTATTTTCCACCAGACAATCATCTTTTTACTTATTCATAGAACAATTTTGACCATCTTTTCTAATAATCTGAGACGATATTTTTTAAATAATTTTGAAATATAAAAAAAAATAAAAAATTACTTAAAAAATGTGTGTTATTATTAGTTTTGTAAAAAAAAATTGTTAAAATTTAGCCGTTAAAAATCCGCATTCAACGCTGTTTTTTTTTATAAGTAAACTCTTATGTCAGACTTTCTCCTTTTGCTTCTCCAGCTAGAACCAAACCAAAGTCTCTGTATTCACTTCACTCTTTTTCAAAAGATGAGGTGAGAATGTATTATGACAATCCCTCTTTTTGGGTCCTTTTACAGCTGTCTTCCCTCCTTATAAACCAAATCAAGTTTGTTTTTTTCCCCACATTCCCTACCCTTTGCACACACTGTGTCCACACTCCACACTGCTCAATTATGCACTTCCCCACTCCTACCTGTAACAATGTCAACAATGTCTCCCAATGCTTCTCTAACACTGTCATGCCACATTTCTAATAATGCTTTTAATCGTACATATATATATTCACTCCTTCATATGATGTGACTACTCTCAACACATGCCTACCTGTTCAGGATCAAACAAATAAATCAACTCTCACCGTATATTTAACTCTTTCTCTCTACATTTTCCATTTACATACATACAAAAAGCAAGCTGAATTTATGTTTAGGCCAAACTTGTATGATATATGATACAAACAAATGACAAGTGGTGCAAACCAATGCCATACACACATTCAGATCTCTATCTCTATCCATTTTTTCTATAACAAGTTAGTATATGGTATTCATACGTATACCACATGAAGTTCTGACCCTACCCTCCCTCAGATAATTCACAACCACAAAAGGGTAGTCTCTTGCTTGGTGTTTAGTGATGATATCAGAGATCAACAGGGGGCAGTTCTGTCATTTCAAACCCAACAGACATATGAACATGTCTGCTACAGTTGGAAAAAAGAGAGATGGAGAGAAAAATCAGAACATGAAGCTCAAGAGGAATGGCTAATGAAAACAAAGTGGCTAACTATGCTTTTATCTTGAGCTTTACTTTCTCTCTTGGAGACCCCACATTTTGGAACAGGAGAAACTCATCATGAAGATTGAGGAAGAGGGAAATTATGAATGATTGCAGTTGCACCCACATAAAAGTCATAGCCACTCCACAAGAGGGTTTCAGTGCTAGCCAGGAATAGGAATTTCTGCTCCTCTAGAGGAAAAAGTCTTGGTCTTTGTGCACATTCACTGATGAAATCCACATTCTTGGTTTGGGTAACTCATATTATAAAGAATGTTTGCTGCTTTCGAGGCTATTGCATCTGACTATAATGAATGACAGCAATGCACTTTGAAACGGTGCCACTAATCTTTTTTATGGGATTCCGGAAAATGGGTAAGTGATTATTAACTTGGATCTCTCTCCAAATCTGCATTACATTCCTAATATATCCCAATCTATCCCAACTATCTTGGTTTGTGTGCATTCATGCTTAATTTTGCTCAGAAATCAAGGTTCTGATTAGTGTACATGTGTTTGGACTTTGCTGTCACTACTTATTCAACTAAGAATCTAAATCTACGACAAGTTCTGCAAACTGTTTCGTCTTTTTGGACACGTCTAACGTTTTAGTTGTACAATTACAATACTTAAATCAATGCCTCGCCACCAACCAATCGTACGTTTCACACATCCACTCTTCAAAAGTGATTGTAGAGGTTTAGATTTAGATAACCACACACCGAGATATATTGTGTAGAAGAGGATATGCTTATGGGCAATTTTTCAGATCACAGATATTGAAGCTGACCCATGTGATATTGTTAAATGGCCAAGAAGAAGAGCTGGTTTAGTCTGGTGAAGAGGCTCTTTTTGAGGGATCCCACACAAGATAAGGTAAGTCTTAAGCTTGTTTTCTAAAATCAAGTCTTTGACTTAGATTCTGTTTCTCATGAGACACAGAACTTTTTTTTTTCTCTTAAGGATAAAAGGAGGAAATGGATATTTGGAAGGCTAAAGAGCAAGAGATTACCTTCAATTACAGCTCCACTTCCATCTAAAGAGACAACACTAAGCGAAGCAGAGGAAGAACAAAGCAAACATGCTTTAACAGTGGCCATTGCCTCAGCAGCAGCTGCTGAAGCTGCTGTTACTGCTGCACATGCTGCTGTTGAGGTTGTTCGCCTCACTGGGGTCTCACAATCTTCCCTTATTTGCAAGGAAAAGTCAGAAGAATCTCAACCTCTCAAAACTAGTAATGCTGCTCCTCAATTCACATACCAGTGCAAGAGGGACATTCAAGAATCTGCTGCAGTTATCAGAATTCAAACTGCATTTAGGGGTTACCTGGTGAGTGAGTTTGTCCAAGTCATTTTCTTTGATTTGTGTCACCTTAAGAACTCTTTGCATAACCTTTACCTCTAGAATCCTCACTGATTGGTTCAGATTAACTAAGAAACTTCTCCTTCAGTCCTCACATGAGGAAAGATATGAACTTAACATGAAATAACTAGAATTAGAAGAAAAAAAAGTACTAGTAGTGATAGAAATTAATACTAATAAGTGGAAGAAGAAACCAAGTTCAGCTTACTCTATTCTCTGCCATTGTGTTCTCCAATTCACTGACTGATAAGAAATTACAGGCAAGGAAGGCTTTGAGGGCATTGAAGGGAATAGTGAAACTACAAGCTATCATTCGTGGCAGAGCAGTAAGACGCCAAGCTATGAGTACTCTTAAGAGCTTGCAGTCCATTGTGAGCATCCAATCACAGGTCTGTGCAAGGAGGCTCCAAATGGTTGAAGGGAGATGTGACTACAATGAAAATGATGAGATGCATGATTCAAAAGACAAGATAATTAGGGTGAGTGTAACAGGTTACACCATAGCATCATATTGCAGCTGTTAATAATTATCAAACTGCTACAACCACATTCTGCTTTTTTATCAGTTATGTTGTTGCTGTTTACTATATATATATATATATCCTTGTACATTGTAGAATTTGAAACATGGTTTTCTCATTTCAGATGGACTCAAACAGTGAAAGAAAGTGTGATGAGAGCACTCCATCAAAGGAAGAGTTAGACACCTCTTGCATAAGCATGAAAGAAACAGTTCTCAAGAGAGAAAGAATAAAAGAATACTCATTTAACCATAGAGTAAGCTTGTACTCTTTCATTTGTTTTTACCTTGTTCTTTTGCACATTAAGGTTTTGAAACTAACCAAGAGAAACCATACAGAGGTCAGCAGAGTCAGAAAGAAGTAAAGTAAATGGAAGATGGAGATACTGGCTAGAGCAGTGGGTGGATACACAACTTTCAAAGAGTAAAGAACTTGAAGATTTAGACTCAGTTTTTAGCTCTCATGCTAGGAGTGGGGAAGAATATGGAAGCAGACAACTTAAGGTGAGAAGTATTAACAGGCAAAACCCAGTTGAAGGATTGGATTCTCCAACACTTGGTTCAAGAAGATCTTTTCCTCATAGGAGACAGTGTTCTGTGGGAGAAGACCAATCATTTTCAAGCTCTCCTGCAACTCCAGCATACATGGCTGCAACAGAATCAGCAAAAGCAAAAGCAAGATCAACAAGCTCACCAAAAATAAGGACAGGGGGGAATGTGGACATGAATTCTGATAGCTATTCACCATGCAAGAAAAAGCTATCCATTGCATCTTCCATTAACAGTGAGGTTCTTAGTGGTGGTAGGATGGCCAAGTTTAGTGGTAACCAGCAAAGATCTCCAAGCTTTAAGGGCCTTTCAGTGCCTATAAAATCAAGCAGAACTATCAAGGATCTCAGTATTAATTCAGATTGTTCACTGCCTAATTGGGGTCCTCAAGGTTCCTTCAAATGAATCTTTGAATGCTGATGTTACTCTTGCTTGCATTAACACAGTTTCGTGTTGAAAACATCATTTGTTTATAACTATGTATGATATATATGCCATTGGATGTTATTTTGGTTGGAAATTGAACATTAATGTCACAGAAAGTAGTTAGTTCCTTGATTAATTAGGGATGCATTTGTTTGCTTGTTTGTCCTTTTAAGAAAAAAGAAATCTTTCATAGGTGTATCAGAATTAAAATTTTATGTGAAATAGTGTTGTTTTAATTTCTACTTTTCATTTTTCTATTATTTATGTTTTATTCTTACATTTTCTCCCCATACATCTGTTTTTTAGAAACTATTTACAAACAGTAAAAACAAGACATAATAAAGCATAGCATACCCTGTTGTATCTAAGTTTTGTCCTGATTTTATAGTTGAATTTCAGCTTTCTTTATGTTCCTTAGAACAGCAACACCACCAACATCGGATTGAATCTTTGATTTGATAGAGAAAGAAGAGAGGCCCAAAAGGAAAACTATAAGTGCCATGTACTGTTTGGAAGCATTTTGGGCCTTCCTTTGGACTTCAAAAAGTTATATCTTTGATTCATGAATTTCATCAACATTTCAAGACATGAAATGAAAGGGAAACCATGTTTTTGACCTGTTATGTGATGACAGAAACCCAAATATGCAGTGTGTGTACTTGTTCTACTTATCTTCTGAGTATTTACATAAATTATTTTTCTGTAATTGACGAAGAAATAGGTTTCATATAAGGTTAACTTGTGACTTATTTCCATAACTTGTTGAAGTAAGTCAAAAACAATTGACAGATATTGTAACTTTATAAACAGTACATGCATAGATGACAACATGATTTGTTTGACCATTGTTGTTACACGTGGAATGCTAAAAATGTGTTGGAAAAAAATTAGTGCTCAAGTCTACGGTTCTATAGAAGCTCTCCATGTTCTAAAGCTACACGGTTGCACTTTGCACGATTAATTTGATACGTGACAGCGAAGGTTTCCACCACTATGGCAAAGTGCCATATGTGACACTTTCAAACATGGATTCAACTCACGTATTGGTATTGGTCAATGGACTTAGACCTAACCAACACAACACACATATTTTTCAGACCTTCTGCGTCAGTTTTCATGTGCCAGATTCACCCATCATGAACATAAAATTGACCTATTGGAGCCTGCCTTTTAAGAACTCATTCCACAAATAACATTCATTATTATAATGCACATAGTGTTAAAGTAACATCTCATTCTAGAGGGTCTTGGATCTCAGAAATTTCACGCGTTGAAATTTGAGAGGCTCACCAGCCACTACTACTCCTTCTATTATTGATCGAAAACGACCATTTTATGCAACTTTTCAAAGTATGAACTGAACAAAATCACAGTGTGAAAAAACTGAATTGATGGATTGGTCCGCCACTACTACCTAGCTACGCTTCTTCTCACTTTCTGGTCCATATTAACAACACGTTAATTTTTATACCTCGTGCTGAAAATGGCCTTCATTGCCCACCTAAATCTGCAGCAATAAAAATCTCAACTTTCCCATGCTTAACAGATAACTGAGTATAATTCCAAACAATCTTGTGTTTATATGTAGTATATGAGCAGAATTTGGAATTGTTATGTTGTCATATAAGACAACAAATGTTAAACAAAATAAGAAACTGGATAGTTTCAATTTGATCATAGGATAAATATGTTGTCCTATCAACAACAGAAGGCATTCTAAATGGAAATGTAACGACAAGCCAAAGGTGGAAAGGTAGTGACATTCGTGAATGGCAGACAGATCATTTCGCTTGGTTCGATGAGTAACTATTGTTTGTATAATAATGGTAGAGATTAAAAAATGGATAAAATATTTGTTCTTCACCTTGCAAAAGCTCTTTGGCCTCCAACATGTTCATTTAATAATACCAAGCTCTGTACCAATCTTATAAATATGCACAATTTATATCCTGTGTATTGACTTGTTCATAAATAGCAATGAAATTGTTCCTATACGGCCTTATAATTAGATCATAGAGTAAAATTTGAATTTGGATTCTCTGCTTGTTTTTTTGTGTTGTTCCTCTACTGTACTTTCATAATACATTGATTACCACTCTTTTTGACGTTTTAAAATATATTAAAAAAATATTTAAAATATCAGTACAGTATATTTTTAATGTTCAGCAGAGGACAACACCAAAAAAATCAGTAGAGGATCTGGACTCGTAAAATTTTGAAAAGTGGACCTCAAGTCCAATTCAACCCTACAAAACTGATTTATAAAAAGTTTGTACCTACTTATACATTTTAAATTGGCCTTATTTCCAGTCAATGTAAAACTTCCAACACATTCATTCACACCAAAGTATATACATCTCTAGGTGAGACTTGACACTAATGGGTGATTCGATAGTTGATGGAATAATATGTCTAACAAACAACAAATCTCGCTAGAATAGACTCTAACAATGACTATTTTTTTACAAAATGGGATTGTTTTACCCCCAAAATTACAGAATGAGGTTAGCTGACTAGAAAATTACAAATCAAGGTGAAGTCATCATGACTCATGACGACCTCTAACTTGAAGTCGTCAAGAGTGTTAATGGTTTCCTTGTAAATATGAAAAAAAGCAAAGTGGAATTGTTAACATGGTAACGACATCAGGTTAAAAGTCGTCATGAGTCATGACGACTTTAACATCTTCAGTTATTTTTTTCATTAACTAACCCCATTTTTTTATTCTAGAGGTAAAACAACTTCATTCTATAAAAAAAAAAACAACAATGACTTTCATACCATGTTAAAAAGTAGACTTTAAATTTAACTCAACTTTAAAAACTTGATTTGTAAGATGAGGATAAAAGTTTTGAGTCGACAGAAATATCAATCTCTTATAAATTAGACTGATACCTATGATTTTTTTTTCGAAAGACTCGTTACTAATATCAAAGTCTAAGTATAGTCTTGATAACTAGGTCGAAACACCCAGGTTTTTGGACATATATACATGTTAGTGGTACAGGGACCTCCAGTTTCATGGTGAGTTCCACGCTTGAATATGATGTTCTCGTTTTGATGCAACGAGGATAATAGAGATAAAAGGAGATGCTTTACAAAAGACAAAAAATGCAAAGTGGACACACAAATATTAGGGGTGGCAAAACGGGCTGGGCCCAACGGGCCAGCCCGTCAGCCCGTGCTAAAAGGAACGGGCTGGGTTGAAGATTTCAACCCGTCAGCCCGTTCTGGCCCATTCCGTCCAGCCCGTCAACTTGACGGGCCAAAGTACGGGCTGGCCCGTCCTGGCCCGTTGGCCCGTTTTAAAAAAATAAAATAAAATAAAAATAATTAAAAAGATTAACTTTTTAGATTATATATTTTA
>Ga0214542_1012522_pt1 | contig 10856 bp, 4 predicted proteins | sample CNSS1metaG_FD_160096 | JGI IMG/M metagenome (GOLD analysis project Ga0214542, IMG submission 160096) | Root nodule microbial communities from cowpea collected in UCLA plant growth center, Los Angeles, California, USA - CNSS1 | ecosystem: Host-associated > Plants > Roots > Nodule | place: USA...
GTATGATGAGTATTTTTACAGATTTGTTGGAGCATTGTATTGAGGTTTTTATGGATGATTTTAGTGTATATGGTTCATCTTTTGATCATTGCTTGTCTAATCTTGCTAGAGTCTTGGAGAGATGTGAGGAAACTAACCTTGTTTTAAATTTTGAAAAATGTCATTTTATGGTGGAACAAGGTATAGTTTTAGGTCACTTTTTTTCCAAGAATGGTATATCTGTACATCTTGCTAAAATTGATATTATTTCACAATTGCCTTACCCCTCTTCTATGAAAGAGGTTCGATCTTTTCTTGGACATGCAAGATTTTACAAGAGGTTTATCACGGACTTCTACAAGATAGCCAACCCTTTCTCCAACTTACTGCAAAAGGATGTACCATTTGACTTTGGAGAGAGGTGAAAAGATGCTTTTGTTAAATTGAAAAAGGCGTTTACCACACCTCCTATCATCTAGCCACCTGACTGGACATTACCATTCAAGTTGATGTGTGATGCATCAAACTTTGCAGTGGGACCAGTGCTTGCACAAAGAGATGGGAAGCTACCACATGTGATATATTATGCTTCTAAAACATTAGACACAGCGCAGGCTAACTACACCACAACTGAGAAGGAATTATTGGTTGTTGTGTTTGCCTTGGACAAATTCAAACTGTATATACTTGGTTCCAAGGTAATTGTTTACATTGATCATGCAACATTAAAATTCCTTCGAAAGAAAGCAGATTCGAAGCCAAGGTTGATTAGATGGATGCTATTGCTCCAAGAGTTTGACATTGAGATTTTAGACAGAAGTGGGGCATATAACTTAGTAGTTGACCATCTTAGCAGGATTGAAAATGGAGAAGATAACATTCCCATTCAAGATGACTTTCCTGATGAAGTCCTCATTGTGTTAACTGTTGTGAAAGGTATGTTTCTTGAACCTTGGTTTCCTGACATTGTTAACTATTTGGTTGTTTCTGCTATTCCTCCTTCCTTCTCCAAGTATGAAAGAACCAAGCTAAAAAGTGAGGCAAAGTACTATATATGGGAAGACCCAATCTTATGGCGCATTAGTAGTGACCAAGTCATAAGGAGGTGTGTTCCAAATATCGAGATACCTTATGCGCTTGAGTTCTGTCATTCATCTCCTTTTGGTGGACATTATGGCACACAAAGAATAGGTAGGAAACTTTTGGATTGTGGATTGTATTGGCCTACTATCTTTAAAGATGCATAGAGGGTGTAGGAAAATTGTGAGCAGTGTCAAAAGGCAGCCAAATCCATTACAAGAAGGGATGAAATGCCTCAATAACCCATGCTATATTGTGAGGTATTTGATATTTGGGGTATTGATTTTATTGGACCATTTCCTCCTTCTTTTGGGTTTTCTTATATTTTGCTTGTTGTAGACTATGTCTCCAAATGGGTGGAAGCCATAGCTACAAGTAATAATGATGCTCGAGTTGTCATGAGTTTTGTTAGGTCTAACATTTTCTGTAAGTTTGTGATACCACGAGCCATCATTAGTGACCAGGGGACTCATTCTATAATAAGCTACTTAAGAACATGTTGAAGAAGTATGGGGTGACACATCGCGTTGCTACACCGTATCACCCCTAAACTAATGGGCAAGCACAGATCTCTAACAAGGAGATTAAAAATATACTAGAAAAAGTAGTGAAGCCTAGTCGAAAGGATTGGGCCACAAGATTGGATGATGCACTTTGGGCACACCTATAGGTATGTCACCTTTTAGAGTGATTTTTGGAAAGGCTTGTCACTTACTTGTGGAGATTGAACATCGAGCCTATTGGGTCGTGAAAGCATGCAACTTGGATTTGGAAGAAGCCAGGAAAAAGCGAAAACTTCAGTTGCAAGAACTAGAGGAGATCAGGCTTACAGCCTATGAAAACTCAAAGTTCTTCAAAGAGAAAACCAAGAAGTTCCATGACCAAAAGCTTGTGGCTAGAAAGGATTTCAAGGTAGTCCAGAAGGTGTTACTATACAAATCCAAGCTTGGTCACATGAGTGGTAAGTTGCGCTCCACTTGGGAAGGACCATTCATTGTTACAGAAGTCTTCCCTTATGGAGCAATGGAGATCAAGGAAGAATCCTCAGAAAGAACTTTTAAAGTTAAGGGGCGTCATCTTTGGATATGCAATGAAAATCAAGATATGCTGAAAAAGACGATGGATAGGATGAACTTGACTTCTCCAGCATACCTTCCGCCTTGAGGAGGTAAGTACACTTCATACTTTTTCATTGCATTATATATTGAATACATTGAGCACAATGCATGGATAAACTGTGCGGGTGTAGGGAGAAAATTTATTTTCCCCTTTTCTGATTTTATTTTCTATTTTTTTTTTCTAATTTTGTTTTCTGTTTTTTTTCTTAAAAAAAATTATGCTTTCAATAAAACATATTGACATTGGATTTTGGGATTTGATTCACTAATCGAAACGGTTATAATTCTGGGAAAATAAGAGTCTTGTGCTATGAGTGGATTATTTTTATGATTTACTAACTGAGTTGATTTGAGAGTTTCTGGAATAAATCTTTTGTGAAAGAGTTTTGACCTTGTGAGTTTTGAGCTTTATTGTAAAGGATGGACTACTGTGTCATTCCTATTTTTCTTGTGTGACTTGCTCATGTCTTGTTTATAGTCAAATGTTTAGCTTGATTCTTTTGTTTTGCATCTTTGGTGAATATGCATGATTTGATATGACTGAGACATTTCTTGTTTTTAGCTACTTGGCCAAATAAGCTAACCATGACATTGATCCATTGGTAGACCCTTTGATCTTTAAACCTCTTTTTCTTGTTTCAAACATATTGCTAGACCTTAAAAAGAAAAAGACCATGTTTTTCCTTACCTTAGGAAGAAAGAAGGAGCTAGTGGACTATAATAAGATTGGTTGAAAAATAAAATGTGGGGGTGAGTATTTCTCCCACAAAGTTATAAAAATGGCAAAAGTAAAAAAAAGGTTGTTGACAGAGTGTTGAAATGAAAAATGATTGATTTCTGAAAAAGAGCAACAAAGGATAAAAGAGAAAAAAAGACAAAAGGGATTGTTTTTGAAACTATGCTCCATAATTCTTTCTACCTTACTATTTTAAAAACACTAAAATCCTAAAAAAATTCCCTACCTTTGCCTTGGCCATGTTATAACTTGTGAAAAGTCCTCATGATTCTTTCTACCTTACTATTTCAAAAACACTAAAATCCTAAAAAAATTTCCTACCTTTGCCTTGGCCATGTTATAACTTGTGAAAAGTCCTCATGATTTTTGAATGCATGATTTGTGAAAGCTGTGAATACATTGAGAGTGTTTACTTGCATGAGTATTTTGAGTGGAAAAACAAGCCAAAACACTTTAGCGAATTTTTGTGAAAAAATATACATTTAACTTGTGTGTTTCTCTTTCATATTTGATTATCTTGTAAACTCAAAAGATTAACTCATATGTGAAAAATAGAATCTTTCCGTTTGTATGCGCATGACAACATGATTTCTAGAAGATTGATTTGTTTCCATTTGTATTCATTCCTTTAATCTAGTGAAGATATAGAATAAAATGCCTCAGAATAAAGTTTTGAAATTGTTCAATTTTGCCCAAGAGTGCAAAAGGATAAGTGTGGGTGTGTGAACTTAAAGGGAATTGGAGTATTACAATTTGAACATTTTCATCTTTTGGTAATACTTTTTTATTTTTTTTAACCTTTTTACCTTTTACAATTTAAATGACTCATGTTATATATAAAAATTGTTCAACATTTCAAAAGAAACACGTTGGGCAATACTCAGAGGGGATTGGTGTTTTTAAAAATATAAATTTTCATCTTTTGGTAATGTTTTTTTCATTTTTTTACCCTTTTCACCGTTTAAAATTTAAATGACTCATGTTATATACTCATGTTATATATAAACATTGTTCAACATTTAAAAAGAAACACGTTGGGCAAAACTCAAAGGGGATTGATGTTTTTAAAGTTGAAAATTTTCATTTTTTGGAAAAGCTTTTATTTTTTTGTCATTTTCACCGTTTATAATTTAAAAAATTCATATTTTATATATAAGAATTGTTCAACATTTCAAAAGAAACACGTTAGACAATGCTCATAGGGGAATGATGTTTTTAAATTTGAAAAAGTTCAACTTTTGGTTACGTTTTTCTCATTTTTTCCCCTTTTCACCTTCTACAATTTAAATAATTTATATTCTTTATATGAAATTTGTTCAATATTTTAACAAAACAACTTTGGTTGTTACTCAAAGAAAATTGGTATTTTTAAATTTGAAAATTTTTATTATTTGGTAACAATTTTTTAATTTTTTTACCCTTTTCACCATTTATTATTTAAATGACGCATATGTTACATATAAAAATTGTTCAACATTGCAAAAGAAACACGTTGGGCAGTACTCAAAGGGAATTGGTGTTTCAAAATTTGAAAAATTTTATCTTTTGATAACGCTTTTTCATTTTTTTTTTACCATTTTCGCTGTTTAAAATTTTAATAATTCATATTATATATATACAAATTGTTCAACATTTCAAATAAAACATTTTGGCAATACTCAAAGGCAATTGGTGTATTAAAATTTGGAAAATTTTCATCTTTTGGTAACACTTTTTTAACTTTTTTTACCCTTTTCACCGTATACAATTTAAATGACTCATCTTATATATAAAAAATTGTTCAACATTTCAAAAGAAACACGTTGGGTAATGCTCACAGGGGATTGATGTTTTTAAAGTTGAAAATTTTCATCTTTTGGTAATGCTTTTTTCATATTTTTTTTGCCATTTTCACCGTTTACAATTTAAACAATGCATATTTTATATATAAAAATTGTTCAAAATTTGAAAAGAAACATGTTAGACAATAGTTAGAGAGGATTGTTGTTTTCATTCAAATTTGAAAATTTTCAAATTTTGATAACGCTTTTTTCATTTTCTTTTACCCTTTTTACCGTTTACAATTTAAATAATTCATATTTTATATATGAAATTTGTTCAAAATTTCAACACAACCACTTTGGTCATTACTCAAAGGGAATTAGTGTTATCAAATTTGAAAATTTTCATTATTTGGTAATGATTTTTTAATTTTTTTACCCTTTTAACTGTTTACAATTTAAATGACACGTATGTTATATATAAAAATTGTGCAAAATTTCGAAAGTAACTGGTTAAGTAGTAATTAGAGGGAATTGGTGTTTCTAAATTTGAAAAATTTTATCTTTTGGTAACGCTTTTTTCATTTTTTTACCCGTTTCACCGTTTACAATTAAAATGACTTATATGCTATATATTAAAATTGTTAAACGTTTCAATAGAAAAACGTTGGGCAATACTCAGAGGCGATTACTGTTTTTAATTTGAAAATTTTAATCTTTTGGTAACGCTTCTTTCATTTTTTGTACGGTTTCTATTGTTTACAATTTAAATAATTCATATTTTATATATGAAAATTCTTCAAAATTTCAAAAGAAACACTCTGGTTGTTACTCAAAAGAAATTGGTGTTTTACAATTTGAAAATTTCCATCTTTTGGTAACACCTTTTTTATTTTTTTTTACCCTTTTCACCATTTACAATTTAAATGACTTATGTTATATGTAAAAATTCTTCAACATTTGAAAAGAAACACGTTGGGCAATACTCAGAGGGGAATGGTGTTTTTAAAAATAAAAATTTTGATCTTTAGGTAACGCTTTTCTCATTTTTACCGTTTTCAACGTTTACAATTTAAATAATTCATATTTTATATATAAAAATTGTTCAACTTTTCAAAAGAAACACGTTGGACAATACTTAGAGGGAATTTGTGATTTTAAATTTGAAAATTTTCATCTTCTAGTAACGCTTTTCTCATTTTTTTTCCGTTTTCACCATTTACAATTTAGATAATTCATATTATATATATAAAATTGTTCAACATTTCAAGTAAAACATTTTGGCAATACTACAAGGGAATTCGTGTATTACAATCTGATAGTTTTCATCTTTTGTTAACACTTTTTTAATTTTTTTACCCTTTCCACTGTTACGATTTAAATGACACATATGTTATATATAAAAATTGTTCAAAATTTCAAAAGACTCTGATTAGGTATTACTAAGAGGGAATTGGTGTTTCTAAATTTAAAAAATTTTATCTTTTGGGAACGCTTTTTTCATTTTTTTACCGTTTTCAACGTTTACAATTTAAATAATTCATATTTTATATATAAAAATTGTTCAACTTTTCAAAAGAAACACGTCGGGTGATACTTAGAGGGGATAGATGTTTTTAAATTTGAAAATTTTCATCTTCTGGAAACGTTTTTCTCATTGTTTTTTTCTGTTTTCACCATTTACAACTTAAATAATTCATATTTTTGTATATAAAACATTTTGGCAATACTAAAAGGGAATTGGTGTATTACAATCTGAAAGTTTTCATCTTTTGTTAACACTTTTTTTAACTTGTTTACCCTTTCCACCCTTTTGCAATAGAAATAACTCATGTTATATATAAAAATTGTTCAACATTTTAAAAGAAACACCTTGGGCAATACTTACAGGGGATTGATGTTTTTCAAGTTGAAATTTGTCATCTTTGGGTAACCCTTTTTTTCTTTTTTTTTTGCCGTTTTCACCGTTTGCAATTTGAATAATTCGTATTTTTGTATATAAAAATTGTTCAACATTTCAAAAGAAAAACGTTAAGCAATACTCAAAGGGGATTGGTGTTTTTAAATTTGAAAATTTTCATCTTTTTGTAACGCTTCTTTCATTTTTAGTACGATTTCCACAGTTTACAATTTAAATAATTCATATTTTATAAATGAAAATTGTTAAAAATTTCAAAAGAAACACTTTGGTTGTTACTCAAAAGAAATTGGTGTTTTACAATTTGAAAATTTCCATCTTTTAGTAACACCTTTTTTATTTTTTTTTACCCTTTTCACCATTTACAAGTTAAATAACTTATGTTATATGTAAAAAGTCTTCAACATTTGAAAAGAAACACGTAGGGCAATACTTAGAGGGGAATGTTGTTTTTAAAAATGAAAATTTTAATCTTTTGGTAACGCTTTTTTCATTTTTTTTTACCGTTTTCAACGTTTACAATTTAAATAATTCATATTTTATATATAAAAATTGTTCAACTTTTTAAAGAAACACGTTGGGCAATACTCGAAGGGGATAATTTTTTTTAAATTTGAAAATTTTCATCTTCTAGTAACGCTTTTCTAATTTTTTTTTCCGTTTTCACCGTTTACAATTTAAATAATTCATATTATATATATAAAATTGTTCAACATTTCAAATAAAACATTTTGACAATACTAAAAGGGAATTGGTGTATTACAATCTGAAAGTTTTCATCTTTTGTTAACACTTTTTTTAACTTGTTTACCCTTTCCACCCTTTTGCAATAGAAATAACTCATGTTATATATAAAAATTGTTCAACATTTTAAAAGAAACACCTTGGGCAATACTTACAGGGGATTGATGTTTTTCAAGTTGAAATTTGTCATCTTTGGGTAACCCTTTTTTTCTTTTTTTTTTGCCGTTTTCACCGTTTGCAATTTGAATAATTCGTATTTTTGTATATAAAAATTGTTCAACATTTCAAAAGAAAAACGTTAAGCAATACTCAAAGGGGATTGGTGTTTTTAAATTTGAAAATTTTCATCTTTTTGTAACGCTTCTTTCATTTTTAGTACGATTTCCACAGTTTACAATTTAAATAATTCATATTTTATAAATGAAAATTGTTAAAAATTTCAAAAGAAACACTTTGGTTGTTACTCAAAAGAAATTGGTGTTTTACAATTTGAAAATTTCCATCTTTTAGTAACACCTTTTTTATTTTTTTTTACCCTTTTCACCATTTACAAGTTAAATAACTTATGTTATATGTAAAAAGTCTTCAACATTTGAAAAGAAACACGTAGGGCAATACTTAGAGGGGAATGTTGTTTTTAAAAATGAAAATTTTAATCTTTTGGTAACGCTTTTTTCATATTTTTACCCTTTTCATCATTTACAATTTAAGTAATTCATATCTTATATATGAAATTTGTTCAAAATTTTAAGAAAACCACTTTGGCCGTTACTCAAAGGGAATTGGTATTTTTAAATTTGAATTTTTTTTATTATTTGGTAACACTGTTTTCATTTTTTTGTCGTTTTCACCGGTTACAATTTAAACAATTCATATTTTAGATATAAAAATTGTTCAACATTTCAAAAGAAATATGTTAGGCAATACTTAGAGGGGATTGGTGTTTTCAAATTAGATGATTTTTAACTTTTGTTAATGCTTTTTTCATTTTCTTTTACCCTTTTCACCGTTTACAATTTAAATAATTCATATTTTGTATATGAAATTTGTTCAAAATTTCAACAAAACCACTTTAGTCGTTACTCAAAAGGAATTGGTGTTATTAAATTTGTAATTATCACTATTTCGTTATACTTTTTTAATTTTTTTACCCTTTTCACCGTTTACAATTTAAATGACTCATATGTTATATATAAAAATTGTTCAACATTTCAAAAGAAACTCGTTGGTCAATACTCATAAGGAATTGGTGTTTTTAAATATGAAAAATTTCATCTTTTGGTAAAACTTTTTTTATTTTATTTTTTACCGTTTTCACCGTTTACAATTTATATAATTCATATTATATATATATAAATTGTTCAACATTTCAAATAAAACATTTTGGGAATACTCAAAGGGAATTTGTGTATTACAATTTTAAAATTTTAATCTTTTGGTAACACTTTTTTAATTTTTCTTTTATCATTTTCACTGTTTACAATTAAAATGACTCATATGTTATATATAAAAATTGTTCAACATTTCAAAAGAAACACATTGGGAAATACTTAGAGGGGATTGGTGTTTTTATATTTGAAGATTTTCATCTTTTGATTTGAGAATTTCTTGATTAGATCTTTTGTGAAAGAGTTTTGACCTTGTGAGTCTTGAGTCTTAATGTAAAGGATGGACCACCATATGCCATTCCTATTTTTTTTGAGTGATTTACTCATGCTTTTTTATACTCAAATATTTAGCTTGATTCTTTTATTTTGTAACTTATGTGAATATGCATGATTTGATATGATTGAGGCATTTCTTGTTTCTAGCTACTTGGCTAAATAAGCCCACCTTGATATTAATCCATTAGTAGCTCCTTTGAGCTTTAAACCTTTTTTTTCTTGATTTAAGCCCATTGTAAACCCTTAAAAAGAAAAAGACCATGTTTTTCCTTACCTTAGGAAGAAAGAAAGAAGCTAGTGGATTATGTTACGGTTGGTTGAGAAATAAAGTGTGTGGGTGAGTACCTCACCCACAAATTAATAAAAATGGAAAAAGGAAAAATTGTTAATGAAAAAGTGTTGAAATAATTTCTTTCTAAAAAAAACAAAAGAGAGAGTAATAAGCAATAAACGAAAAAAGAGTTGTTTTTTGAAATTATGCTCTATTATTCTTCCAACATTACTATTTCAAAAACCCAAAAACCCAAAAATCTTTCCTACCTTTGCCTTGGCCCCATTATAACTTGTAAAAAGTCCTCATGATCTTTGATTGCATATTTTCTGAAAGTTTGTGAATATTAGAGTCTTGTTAAGTATTATGAGTGTTTACTTGCATGAGTATTTTGAGTGAAAACACAAGCCAAAACACTTGAGCGAATTTTTGTGAGAAAATACACATTTAAATTGAGTGCTTTCTTTCATTATTGATTGTCTTGTGAATTCAATAGATTAACTCATGTGTGAAAAATAGAATCTTTCAGTTCGTTTATGCATGATAACTTGATTTCTAAAATATTTATTTGTTTCAAGTAAGGTTCATTCCTCTAATCTAGTGTTGATATGAAGTAAAATACCTCAGAATAAAGTTTTGAAATTGCTCACTTTTTCCTAGGAGTGCAAAAGGATAAGTGTGTGGTTATGATGAATGCGTATTTTTGCCCTCATTTAATGTTTAATTATGGGTATTTAATTGAATTTGTGTGCTTAAAGATTGATTTAATTGGGATTTCCTATAATTGGGTTTATTGAGCATGAGATACAAAAATATGTTAAAAATAGCTTTTTAGTTGCATAAATGTTCTTTGGATATTTTGAGGTGTGTTAGTGCAACTGCAGCTAAGTTGAGCTCATGAATGTGTGGAAATAAATTGCTTAAAGCTTTATGACACCATAAAGATAAATCCAAGAATAAGAAATTATCAAAATCACAAAAATCCAAGCCAAGCATTACATGAAGACAGTAAGAAAAGCTTGAAAAAGTGAAGAAGTTTGGCTAAACCAAGAAGAGAGCAACAAAAAATTGGACCTTGTGGTTTTCTTTATCTTTATGATAGAAGATAATTTGGGAAAAATATATCTTCAGATATTTTATATGATATTTTTAAATAATTATCTTATTTAATTATATAATAAAATATTAAAAGATAATAACTACCAAATCTTTTTTAAATATGACAAGATCTTCTTTAATCTTTTTAGATCCACAACAAACAAATATATCTTGAAGATATTGGATTATTTAGAAGATAATTTGAGGAGATTACAAATGATTGATTTGGAAAATTAATACAAATATTAATTGGTGATAATTTATCATATATCTTTAATTAATTAATTAATTTAATTATATTAGATATTGATATTATCAACCAACTATATTTGTCAAATAGTCTATATCTCTCTGATGAGTGCGTATTTTTGCCCTCATTTAATGTTTAATTCTGGGTATTTAATTGAATTTGTGTGCCTAAAGAGTGATCTAATTGATAATTCTGATAATTAGGTTGTTTGAGCTTGTGTGATAAAAATGTCTTAAAA
>Ga0214542_1012527_pt1 | contig 10854 bp, 4 predicted proteins | sample CNSS1metaG_FD_160096 | JGI IMG/M metagenome (GOLD analysis project Ga0214542, IMG submission 160096) | Root nodule microbial communities from cowpea collected in UCLA plant growth center, Los Angeles, California, USA - CNSS1 | ecosystem: Host-associated > Plants > Roots > Nodule | place: USA...
TATATATATATAGGTAAAAATAACAATAGAGAAAATAAATAGTTGGTGACGATGATAATTTTGATTCTCAAACTCATGATAATAAGAAGGAGAATGAGAGACTAGATGATAAAATATATATGATCTAGCTAATGAAAAATATTGATACAAACTTGTGAGATTTATCAGTAGAAAAAGTGTCATATTAAAATCACTGAAATAGATTTTTCAAAGAATAAAATATTGCACTTGAAAAATAATTAATTCTTAAAAAATATTTGAAACATTATAATTTGTTGAATATTGATGAATTGAATTTATTTGAAGAAATAAATATTTAAAAAAAATAGAATTGTAAAATAATAAATTAATTAACATTTTAAATTATACGAAAAGAATATATTTTTATCAAAATACATGAATAATTTACAAAATAATGTCAACAATTTTCATATAAGTTATTTTGATCGAAAGAATTTTTCAAAACTAAATAAAATTTAACTAAATGGACATTAATATCTATTAAAAGAATATTAAATAAAATTAATTACGATAAATTAATAAAAAATTTTACATTAAAAAAATTTAAAAAAATTAAAATTTGTTTTGTTGAATAATGTGAAAATATGAAATCTAATCATCCAAGTTCAAATTAGCCATACAACATACAAAAACACTGAATGGGAAAATGATAATGAAATGACATCAAATCAACCATGAAAGTTAATGTTTACTTATGCATTACAATAATGAAAAAGGTAATCAATTAATAAATAGTGATGAAATAAAGGACAAGGTTCAGTGAATGATGAACACGTAGTCTCTGTTATTCAACACGCTGCTTCTCATAATGGCCAAATTTGTTTGTGTTTATGTTTATCAGAAGCAACAACTTATAATACTTTTTTTCCTGCTTTTGGTTTGGTCCAACTTTGCGCCGAGCAAATTCAGGATTTAATCATGTTGTGGAAGACCACAAATATAGGGCGGCAGGGATTTGATCCCCAAAATTATTTTACTTTTTAAGACTTTTAATCTTTAAATTTGTGATTATTATCTTTAATTTAGACGATTTTTAATCCAAAAAATTTAAAAAATTGTTTTAGTTCCTCTTAGATTCATTGTAACAACCCAAAAACTAGATATCCTACATCACATACATAAATATTCAGAGAGTACGGAGTTTAGGGTATAAAGTTATACAATACATTAGATATACCCAGATTACATGAAAAGGGCTCCACACGACCCAAACAAAAATACACTGAAAGAAAACAAATGATTAAACTAGGTCTTGTTCGGACAAGAGAATCATAACTAATAAAATGCTTCAGTGATGGGCCCCACAGTGGGCCCAATACCCATCCAATCCATCAAGCTGCAACATCCCTATTATTAGTACCACTGCCAGGAGTTCTCACATCTGCTCACATCAACCAGGTTGATGATCATCGCAAAGGAAGAGACCACACATAACACATAAGCAAGCGAAAGGGTAAGCTAGCGAAGAAGTCATCATATCATACACTCAACATACAATTTCATGTCAAACATGCATAAGACATCCACATATAAGGTACCAAACCATATAAAACACTAAGACTTGACTATCTGGATACGCTTAATGAGGCACCACCACATGGCATGGAATTATGTCCTAGCAATGAGGCGTCACCACGAGGCCTTCGCGGAATTACACCCTTACAAGAGGCACCACCATGTGGCCTTCGTGGAATTACGTCATGGCCTTGAGGCACCACCACGTTACCCTCGTGGAATTATGTCTTAGTCTCGAGGCACCACCGTGAACCCTCCCCTCGAGGTTCATGGAATTAGGTCCTATCGCTGAGGCACCACTGAGGACTCCCCCTAGAAGGGCCCACAGAATTACGTCCATAAGGTGAGGCACCACCACGAGCCCCACTACAAGGGTTATGGAATTATGTCCTACACGAACCTTACTCATTCATTATCAATCAATCATGAGGTTCCTATGCATACCATTAACATGTCATTTAGTATGAGTGATCAACCATCAAATATATCTCATGCCGAGCTCATTTCCAATTCATTTATTCTCACCCATACATACATAGTACATGCAAATCCACCCCCCCTTTTATACAAAATAAGTCACTGAACCAGCCAATCAAACAACCATCAACATTCATGAAACAAGGCATAGCAAAACCCTGAAGCGGTCTCGCTCAAGCTGAAGTCCTCGCTCAGGCGAGAAGAGCACTCTCGCTCAAGCCGCAGACTCTCGCTTAGGAGAGACTGCAACAGTGGCTCCTGGAGAACTTCGCGAGCTCTGGCTTAGGCGAGGTTGTCTCGCCTGAGCGAGATAGTTCGTCACTCAAAACACAGCCCCTCGCCTGGGCGAGCACTTGAGCAGAAAAACTAGGCGAGTTCCTATTATTCTCGCCTGGGCGAGATGAGCTTGCCTGGACGAGTATATCAGTACTCACCACTGAACCACGCGTATACAAACAAGGACTCGCTCACAACAACACCCAAAGCATTTTCGTACCATTAGAAACAACATACGATCACCAAAACACGAAACAGGACCAAAGCACACCAAACAGTGAATCAAAATTATGAAGTCTAGCTTCCCTTACCTGGAATGAGCTAGCAATTTACTTTGACACCTAAGCCCACCACTGCAGCAGCTCCACGAGCAGATTGAAGAGCTGGAAATAGTGGCACAAAAGGAAGATTGGGTTTACTACGGTGAACCCCAACATAGGACACGAAAAATAACTTAGAAAAGGCTTAAGGTTATGGAACAAACTTACGTGCAGGAGTAACGGGGTTGAACTAACTCGAACGGGACGAAGGAGCAAACCCTAGCAGACGGCAGCAGCAGCTCAAGGAATGCTGAAATCTGTTTTACGCAAATGAGCACAACGATTAGGGTTTGGGGCAGATTTAGGTCTGTTCCTCCCCCCCCTCCCCCCCCTCTGGGCCAGTCCTAAGGCCCAATGGTTAGGGGCAGCCTTAAGAGCAGCACGAAAAGTGGACCTTACATTCATTCCTCTAAAGAAAAAAAAAATGTAAAGTGAAAAGTGATTATGACAAAAAAAAAATTTGACAAAAGAAAAATAAGTGTGCACCAAATGATTCACTAAGTGGAAACTAGACAACCTTTGATAAATTTATTTACTACGGCAAACTTTATAAATCTTCGTATTGATTTAGGAACAAATATTTGAAGTGAAACTACCAACAAATGTCACTACGTGAATTAATCACCAATCTAATAAACTAAATTCAATCAGTAAAAGAAGTTGTTGTTGGGTAGAATTTTTATAATCATACTAAAGAAAATACGATTTGTTGAAATTTTCATTATCGGGATAAATTTATGAGTATTTTCGTCTCGTATAAAAAATTAATTGTAATTTAATATTAATGTGCTTGACTCTTTCATAGTAAACTTGATTTTTTTACTATATATGACATTGTTATTAATATAAAAGATTGTGATAACTTGGGTTTTACACTTTCAATTCTTCAACTATTACCCTTAATTCTAAAGCTTCTTTCATAATTGTTGTCAGATAATAAATTCAATTTTAGTTATTGACATAATCATTACCTTATGTAGATTGACATTCCAAATGATAGTAGTGTCATATGTTGTAAACATATAAATGAAAATGAAAGACTTTTTTGTTATCCAAACAATCAATTTACAATATGAAGAGAGAGGTGTGAAAATAAACTTTAGACTTAAATATTCTTAGTGTTTATTTTTGTTGTACTTATTTAATCTTATTCTTATTTAATTTCAGTGTTCAATTAGATCTTAATTCTTATTAATTTTGGTCAATTTGATTTTTTGGATAAAAATAATTTTTATATATAGAAAGCATATTTAGTATAGGAAAATATGAGAAAATACTTCTATTTATCACCATTATATGAAAAGAGTCTATTATACGATAAACTATTTTCTTTTAGGTTAAAATACCTTTTTGTCTTAATTTTTATCAAATTTTGTCAAATCAATCCTAATTTTATTTTTTTTCTCAAATCGGTCCCAATTTTCGTTAATTTTGTTTAATTTGGTCCTTTTTTGCTAACACCATTTAAATCATTAACGATCATAAATCGTAACTGCCACGAGTCACTTCGTGATTTTTAATTTTTTTTAAAATTTTTAAATGTCCACATGTCAACCTAGCATTGTGTCATATGTTAGAGTCAATTTTTATATTCAATTTGGTACCTATATTCATTATTTTTGTTCAATTTAGTTCAAATTTTTGTTATCATGAATCAATTTTGTCCCTCTCCAAATCAAGACCAAATTTAATTTTTATATTAAAATTCACATTTTTTATTAAATATGTTTATTAAATATATTAAAATTCACATAATTATAACTTATATAAAAATTAAATTTGGTCTCAATTTTGAAAGGAACAAAATTGGTCAATTTTAAACAAATTGGGAGTAAATTGAACAAAAATAAAATAACAAATACAGGGAGTAAATTGAATATAAAACATTGACTTTGACACGCTGTTGGGTTGATATGTGAACATTAAAAAAAAACAAAAAAAATCATGAAGTAACATGACAATCATTGTTCATTATCGACAATAATTTAAACAGTGTTAGTAAAAAGGATCAAATTGAACAAAATTGATGAAAATTTGGACCTATTTGAGCACAAGGACAAAATTATGATTGATTTGACAAAACTTGACGAAAATTGGGACAAAAAAAATATTTTAATCTTTCTTTTATCTCTAAATTATTAAATCATTTCCAATATTTTTATCCTTACTTTCTATTGATCTTCTTTTAAAATTTTATTGATGAGAAGTCTTCTTATCATAATTGCATAATTTTTTTCTCCCTTTTGATTTTTCCGATAAAGTATAATAATATTAAAAAATAGTAAATAACTAAAACACTACCGTTTTGAACATATTAGAATAAGTTAAATGTGTTGTTTTTCTAAGATATTTTTATAAAACACTCCTAACTTCTCCTTTTGACTGTTTTCTTCCTCTTTTGCTCTGACTCATAGTCTCATTAATTACATTACTAACTTTTCTTCTTCTTCCAAAGATATTGTGATGTGAAATGAACATTTTCCAAGTATATTTACTTTACCCAAAAGGGAGGGTACAATTAATTTTTGTGGCTCTTATAGCAAAATCCTTTTATTCTAATATGAGAGACCAAATTTAGCTTTTCTACTAGCTAATATAGTTTAGGGAGTATTTATAAATTTAGTTTAAATTTATTCTTATTTAACAAATGGATTTTAAGTGTTTTACAATGAAGAACATTTTCCAAAAAGCATTTTTTAACTCAATGTATACACACTATTTCTTTTTTTTCAAGTGCGCTAAAAAGTAATTTGATTTTGGTTAAAAATAAAATAAAATAAAGTTTTTAGTTTTTTTTTTTGAGAAACGTAGACCTACATATATAATATATAAATGTGTGGACTTGATTATTTGGGCAAATGTCAAACGTTGAAAATTAGCACCTAACTAAGAAAACCCAATTTAATGCGTCATTCTTAATTGAAGCATTAGTCGTCTTTTATTATTGATTGCTAACTTAAGTGTAAACATTTATAAATGTGTTGGTATGCTTGACCTTGGATTTAAAAATCTTCACTTTCTTTGTTTATTTATTTATTTTTTAAATAGTTTATGCACTAGAATATTTTAAGATTTATATTGTTTGCATTCTTTAGAGTTGAAGTTAGGCATGTCCACAAATGAATAATAGAGACAAATTTGGACCATTTCATTCTCATAAAAGATAAGTTTATTTTTAGGTTTAGAAAAATGAATTTAATTTTCAAATTAAATATCTCCAACTATTATAAAAGATTGTGTGTTTTGTTTCTGAAATAAATTATAAAGTTTTTATTTTCTGTTTAACAAAAATAAATATAAAACATCATTCTCATCCAACGATAACTTCATGTGTCTTTGGTTGTGAATAATGTTTTCATAAAAGATTTGTTTTTAAAAAATTCTAAAATATTCCAAAAAAATGAATATCATCATTTAAATTATTCATTTTAAATATAAATTTATAATTTATATTTAATAATTCCTTCGTGTGATATTACTACATATATGAGATATAACTAAAGAAATTGTTTTAACTGATCATTGGGCTTAATATAATTTTTAATATAAAATAAACTCTTACTAATTTACGATATTCTGAAATTCTTTTGAATTTACATAAAATTCGAGTTTTACAATTTTAGACTTAGATAAATATTTCAAAATTTTGGTAACATAATATTTAAAATATGAAGTTTCAAATAAAAAATGACATAATTTATATAGGTGTAACATATTTTTACCCAATACTAATACATTAAAAAAACTAATAAATACAAATAATTCTAATCCAATCTAAATATATTTAGAAATTAAACAAACATAATATCAAGACACAACATAAATTAAACTTTAAAAATTAACAAAGCAATAGAAAGTAAATGTAAAATCTATATGGAGGAAGATAAGAATGAAATGAATGATTTAGTGACAATGATGTAAATAAAAGAAACATATCCACATATCCTTTCAATCTTTCTACACCTACTTAATATTTAATAAATATTCATATTTGTACTATATGTCCCTCGGTCAAGCGGTCAAATCTAATTCTTAGGCCCATCGGTTAATGTTGAAAAACTATTACATCGAACGGTCAAATGGCCTAAGAATAAGTTGTTAGACCATCGGTCGAATGGGCTCAATCAACCAGCCAGGCGATCATTAAACTATAAGACTCTCGGTCAAACGGTTAAACAAGTAAGTCATGAACAAATCATGTTCATGCCCACCGGTCCATCGGTTGCACCTGGTCGAGCGACACGAACCCTCGATGGCATACCGGTCGATCGAACAAGTACGTGTAATACCTAACTATAACACAATCAATGAACCAACCCTCGGTCGATCAATCTCTTTAGACTTCTGAAGTCCCTCGAATGTGTCAGTCGGTCGGCCAGACGTTCATGAAAGGTTTTATTTATCGAAAACAGCATAACTAACCCGGCCAAGCGGCCATCGGTCGCATTATCAGACAGCCAATCAATCGAGTTAATTAACGTTAAACAAGTCAATAATCTTGATTAAAAGATCATTGGGCCGTGATTAAGGAACCCTAATCACAGGCCCACACAGAAAACTATAAATAGGGCCCAAAGGTAGGTTGGTAAGGATCTTAATTTCGCATTTATTGCAACAGACATTTTGATACATCGATCGGTCCTTTCTAACTTAAGCATCGGAGTATTTTAGACAGGTACCCCGATCGTCATCTCAGCCGATCGAGCTTAGGAGTGGATTTCGCTGAAGTTACAGGAGTGGAAGAAGGCAGCGCAGGTCGAAGAGGTTCTTAGCAGGCACTCGGTCCCTACCCCGAAACAAATATCAAAACTCCAAATCGTGCAAAATGAACATTAAACTATAGCTCAAAAAGTTCGACTATGTACAAGAATAACACAAAGTTAGTTATGATTAAACACAACCCACAATTCGCAATACAACAATATGATAGTGGGCTTAATTCCACAAGGTCCATTAAAAAGATCAGTAAACCTAAAATGTCATAATATGATCTTTTTCGTTATTATAAGGACAAGTGTCACCTTTTGGTGAATCTAACCAACATAGACATGGTTTTTAAAAGACCAACCTGCTTAATAAAATGAGGAAATTTTTTTTTTCACTGTTTTATCTTCTATTTTCACTTTCTTGTATCAATTGGTGTTTTCATTGTCCTAACTTTACGCCTCCTAAACTAAACAAAGACCTAGAGTATACCCTCCAAACCATTCTAGAAAAAATTACCTCCCTTCAAGACCAACATAAAGATCATGAACACCACTCTCCACAACTCCATAGAACATTGCCAAACCAACCTAGAAACAAAACATGACATCCTATAGGAAACTATCTATACCCTAATACCAAAATTCTCTACACACACCACCACCACCAGACCCATCTTTAGACGCGCCTAAACCACCCCTATAAGCCTCAACCACACTATTCCCCCACCTATGTCCACCCTATTTCAAATATTCCCCTTTTCCAAGCCCCTCCTCCACCACTTTTTAGACCACCAAAATTGCAGCTAGCTTTCTTTGATGGCTCAGAACCATTGGATTGGCTTTTCCAAGTTGTCTAATATTTCCAGTTCCATGGGATTCCTATTTGAATATGGTTGCCCTTTATATGCAAAGGAGAAGCTTTTGAGTTAGTACATATGGATGTATCAGAATCATCAACTTGTGGATTGACGTTCTTTCACCAAGCTCTAGAGTTGCGCTTTGGGCCTTTAACCTATGCCAATCATCGAACATAACTCTTCAAGTTGCATCAACATGGGTCAGTAACAGACTACCAAACCGCCTTTGAAAAGCTTGCAATAGAGTTATTGGGCTCAGTCTAGACATGATTTTAAATTGTTTCATTTCTGGACGCATTCCATAATTACGTCACAAGCTTCTTGTCCTTCAACCCACTTCCATCACCTAGGTTTTAGACCTTGCCAAGCTTGTGGATATTGAACTTTACATCTATGACGAAGGCATAAGGGAAAGAGAGAGAAAGAGAAAAACTTCTTATGGAAAAAGAAAGTATATTGTATATTTGTGTACGTAAAAGAAGTTATACAAGTACATATATATAGGAAAAACTACTGATAACAAAAACCTAACTACCAAAACACAAAAAGCTAGGGGTAAGTACGGGAGCTGAACGTTACAGATATGGATATATTATCAGCCCCCCTCAAGCGGGGAATAGATGTTTTTCATTCCCAGCTTGGAATGATGTATATGGAAGGTCTGTGAGGGTAGAGGCTTAGTAAAAATGTCTGTAGCTTGGGAGGAGGAGGAGATAGGGAGGAGTTTAATCAAGCCATGATTGATCTTCTCGCGTATAAGGTGGCAATCAATTTCGATGTGCTTTGTTCGTTCATGATATACTTGGTTGGAGGCGATTTGAATAGCAGAGTGGTTGTCGCAATAAAGGGTTGCAGGAAGTGTGAAAGGAAGCTTGAAGTCCTCAAGAATGTAGGTCAACCACTGAATTTCACACGCAGTGGAAGCGAGGGCACGATATTCAGCTTCAGAGCTGCTGCGGGAGATGGTTTGTTGCTTCTTGGATTTCCATGATTTGAGGGAATGTCCAAGATAGATAGAGAAGCCGGTTACAGATTTGCGTGTTGAAGGACAAGATGCCCAATCAGAGTCACTATAAGCCTTAAGATGAAGATATGTATTGGTGTGGAAGAAGAGGCCCTGACCAGGAGTACCTTTTAAATAGCAGAGGATACGATGTGCGACTTGTTGATGAGAGGTGGTAGGGGCAGAAACAAACTTGTTGATGAGATTGTTGACAGCAAAAGCGATATCAGGACGGGTGTTGGTGAGATAGATCAGGCGGCCTATGAGTCTTCTAAAGGAGGAAGCAGCATTATCATCAAGGAGGTGGCCATCAGGTTGTAGGCGAGATGTTTGGGCCATTGGAGTAGGAGTAGGGGCACTATTCAACATGCATGTTTCATGAAGCAGATCAAGGGTATACTTGCGTTGACTGAGGTGAAGACCAGTGGAGTTTCGTGCAATTTCAAAACCTAGAAAATAGGTAAGATCACCGAGGTTTTTAATGCGGAAGTGTGAGTGAAGTAGAGTAGTGATGCGGGTGATTTCTTGTGCGTTATTTCCCATTAGCATAACGTCATCGACATAGACAAGGATAACAGTAAGAGATTGATTAGTATGGTTGAGAAATAAGGAGTGATCAGCAGAGGAACATGTGTAATTGTTAGATAAAAGAAAGGAAGAGAGCTTGGCATACCATTGGCGCCCTGCTTGTTTGAGACCATAGAGGGAACATTGCAATTTGCAGACTTTGGAGGGATGAGGGGAATGAAAACCCGGGGGAAGTTTCATATAGACCTCCTCGTGAAGACCACCGTGGAGAAAAGCATTATTTACATCAAGCTGTTTGATTATCCAATGTTGAGATGTGGCAAGGGCAAGTAACATGCGAAGAGTGGTGAGCTTGGCAACGGGTGCGAAAGTGTCGAGAAAATCGAGTCCCTTAAGCTGGTTGTATCCTTTGGCAACCAGTCGGGCTTTGAAGCGTTCAATGGATCCATCAGAATGATGTTTAACCTTGTACACCCAGCGGCAGCTAATGGCAGTTTTTCCAGGTGGTAAATCAGTGAGAACCCATGTGTTGTTATTTGCTAAGGCTTGTAATTCATCCTGCATTGCTTGAACCCATCGAGGATCCTTTGAAGCATGGGTGTAACTATGTGGTGTATTAGTGGAAGATATAAACAATATAATATGTTTAAAAGAGGGAGAAAGTTGACTATAATTTAAGTATTGAGTAATGGGGTATCTAACAATAGTGTGAGTTTGGAAATCATTAAGTTAAGAAGGGACCTTTCGTTGTCTGTTAGACTGTCGTGGAGGATCAGTGATGGTAGTGGAATCTGGGGCAATAGCAGATGGTGGAATGATGTCAGGTAAAACGGAAGCATTATCCATGGTAGGTGTAGTAGAGGGGTGATGAGTTCAAATTTTTGCCCTCATTTAATATTTAAATTTGGGGATTTAATTGAATTTTCTTTGCTTAAAGATTGATTTAATTAGGATTTGTGATTATTGGATTTATTGAGTAAGTTTGGTAAAAGTGGTGTAAAAATTGATTTTAGTTGCATAAAATATTATTGGATATTCTAACGTTTGTTAATGCAACTGGAATTTATTTTTGGTCAATTAATAGTGTGATTTTAAAATATTCAAAGTTACAAAATAAGTCCAAAATCAAGAAATTCTGAAAAAGAATAAAT
>Ga0214542_1012528_pt1 | contig 10854 bp, 3 predicted proteins | sample CNSS1metaG_FD_160096 | JGI IMG/M metagenome (GOLD analysis project Ga0214542, IMG submission 160096) | Root nodule microbial communities from cowpea collected in UCLA plant growth center, Los Angeles, California, USA - CNSS1 | ecosystem: Host-associated > Plants > Roots > Nodule | place: USA...
CCATGTCTCATTTAACCTAGTGGAGAGGGGGCTATAAAATAAAGAGAGAGGCAGAACAATAGAGTCAGAACACACTGAAAGCCCTAACACATAGAGGGAGAGGTAGAGGGAAAATTCTGTTCACGTTTTTCACAGAGCTGTCACAGTAGAATCGGCACTGCGGATTCGTTCACCGTTGGATCGGGCTGAAATTTTTACAGCAGGTTCGGAACTCATTGCTCTTCATTCTGACCGGTCGGATCTTCGATACAGGTCTGAGTTGGGAGATATTAATTTCGCACTGCAGCAGTGATAGTATATGTTTTCCTCTCTTGTTCTTCTCTATTTTGAAAGCTTTGTTGCTTTGCTATTTGGTCGGGTGTTGGCACTAATTTGTGCTATTGATTGAGACTCTTTTGTACTCTTGTTGATCATAGTGGAGCTATTTATTTGGTCTGAACGACTTGTGGTTTTTACCCTTGATTTGAGGGGTTTTCCACGTTAAAAATCTTGGTGCCTTTATTTGTGCTTTTGGTGATTTATTATTGCTGCTCTTTGATTATTGCTCTTCATAGATTCTTGCAAGTTAGGGGAAATTATATCCGCTGCATTCTCTGGTATATTGTTTGTTGTTGTTTTCCCCATCAGTCTTTGATCTTCAAACAGGTGAATATAAGATGAGAACTTCTAGAGAGAAGTTAGAGAACTCTAAAAAAGTGGTTATTAGGGAGATGATGTATTTTAGAATAATGAAACTCGTTTATAACAAAATTATTTATATAAAACCAATAGATCAAGACGATCAGGACTTAATGTTATGATCACTAACCAACAGAAACTCATGTTGATGATCCAAACGTTACATGCAACCAAAGCAGAGTCACATGCAAGCTCATGCAGAGAAGACCCACAAGAAAACGAGCAGAAATTCAACTTACACGGTTGAAGAAAGTGATTGGTTAGAAAGGAAGAGCTCGCCAAAAGGATAATTCTAGCAGTCTCTGATCTTTAAACAAATGAATAGAAGATGAGAACTTCTATAGAAGTTAGAGAACTCTAAAAAAGTAATTTTTAGAGATATATTTTAAAATAATGAAACTCGTTTATAATAAAATTATTTATATAAAACCCTTTTAATATTAAAATAATAAAATCTCACTATTTTTAAACAACAATTACTTCAAAATACCATTTTCTAGAATTTTAGAAGAAACATCTTAAAGTGATATTATTCATTCCTCTTGTTTATAGCTACCACCAGCATACTTTTTAAAATTTTATTATGAATTGTGACATTTATGTGGTGGCCATGCATCCATTATCTTCGAGAAATCAAAACACGGTGCTTGCCGTACCCATATGCCAATTTGCAGTATGTTTCATAGTTAATTTGGGTGAAAAAAATTCCTTGCATGAATCACGGTTAAACTCGTTATAACTCAGCTATGTTAGGTTATTTGAAGGAGAATAAAAGGAAATTTGAAAACAAATAATGATTTATTTCTGAATTGTGATTTATTGTGGGGTGTATGGTCGGTGTGAAATAAATAATTAGTCACCAATTACATTGAAAAAATAATATTTAATTTATTTGTATTATTGATCCATGTTTTTTATATGGAAACTATTCATATCCTATTTTTGTACAAATAATATATTTTTTGGCGACGTTAGTTTGAGAATTAGTATCAAAGTGCTTGTGAAGTTTGATTTTAATCGTTATCAACTATATCAGGCTTTTCATACATTATCAGTGATATATTTTGACTGATAATTCTGACGAACCAAAATAATTTATTTTGTTGAATGTTTTGAAAGAAGATTTTAAAAAATACAACATCATTCAAACCTAACATCACCTTTAATTTAAAATTTTAAAATAATAAATTTATAAGTCTTTATTCATTTTGAAATTTAAAGTCATAATTGAATATAAAAGATATTCAAATTAAATATAGTTTTGATCTTTAATGTAAATCTACTGGTTTCTCTTCTTCCTACGTACATTTTGCACCATTCTTATAAACAAATGATATAAAAAGATTGTATCATTTTTAATCACAACAACACTGATCATAGATTCTAGTCTAAAAAATATATTAACAATGATAAATTTGACGACAGAATTGGAAGGCTAAAGTTACCCCACGGTGTCATTTAAGCTCCATTAGTGGATAATATAATTGGTAGTTCAAATCTACTTAATGTTTTCTTTTATGTTATTAATGATGATGGTTCAATATGCACTAGTTTTTATGGATGCAACTTCATTTGTTTTGGTACATTTTCCCCAAATTTTCTTTTAGAACCTACAAGACAACTTGCAAGCTCTGTGAAAAGCTTCATGAAACTCTACATGTGTGGACATGTTCCATTATTGAATCAAGTTTTTCCATCAAAACTTTTTGTAGTGCTCTCTTTGAATTTCTTGAACATAAAAAATTAATGAGATGTTTCTATTTTTAATGCATCTCCAAAGATGTTATTAAACAGTTAAAGTTTTAGGAAAGTGTTACCAACCCAAAAAACAAACAAACAAAAAGGACAACCAAATTCTAATAATATAAATTCTAACAAAAAGGACGCAACATAAATTAAGGAAAAGGCACAACAACGCGTAATGGATCACTAACATTTGACAAAATTCGGACGAGAAGTTAATGATGCTGACTGAGACCCATGTTTCACACTCACCAATCTTCCTCCACTCATCAATGCCCAACATCATCAATTAGTATAAATTATAGAGAGTACTAAACAAATTCTAATTGAACCATTTTTAATTCTTATCTAATTTCTAAAAAAAATTAATTTCATGCTAAACGTAAACTTGACGCTGTGGTAGTTTGGTGTATCTAACTAATCTTAAAAAAATGGAATGAGTTTGTTAACTAGTTCGTCATATTATCACTAAAAAAACAAAATTTATATTTTTTGTTGAATTTTTTAAAATTAATTATGTATGTAGTCCTTCAACTTTAAGTAAAAATTATAATTAATTTTCTTTAAAATTTTATTTCATTTAGTTCTCTAATTTTAAAAATGCACAAAATTTAATTTTTTAATTAAATTTTATTAAATTTATTTGATATTCTATGATAATATTTAAATTATTTATATAACATTAAAATTAATTATAAAACACATAAACTTCTAGAAAATAGATTAGTTGAAACACGTGTCTCGTCGTCTTCAAATAAGTATTTGTGCTACTTGTTGAATGGCATGTAGATACATTTCAAATAAATAATCAACCACCGGTCAATATAAAAAGAGACAGAATAATTAATATTTCTGGCCATTGTGCGGATATGAGTAGCAACCTACTTATATTGTGCTAAAAAAATGTTAAAGCACAATTATATTAAAGAATGAGTAGTTTTAAAACATATCATTTTACTAAATATAGTTTACGATTTCAGTGATTGTTAAGTGACAAATTTTTAGCTGATAAGATCTCAGTGTATAAGACTTTCAAATTGATAAACTAGTTTATTAAATTAGAGATAATCTTAATTGGTAAACATAAAATTATATAAAAGAATATAACTACTATTATATAAATGAAACTTTTGTTTTTTAGACAAAAATATACTGTTATATAGGTAGGTACTGATTTGATTATTCATCCTCCTAAATAATGAATAAAACATGATATTTTGTCATTACTTTCGTAATCTCAGTGATAATAAATATATACACGTTTCCTTATAACTTTTTCTTTTTGTACTCCTCATTTTATACATAAACTCTCATCTCCATTGTTTCATCTCATAAATATCTTTATACCAACATATTATCTATATAAAGTAGTACAAACTTTATGGTACATACCGTATTATTTTCTAAATCTTTCTTGTATATTTTATTTCCCTTTGTTTTCTCAATCTCTCTAGAATTTTATTTTAATTTTGGTCCGTTCCACTCTTTATTATCATGTTCTGAAAATCATTGATATTATCAGTGATATGGTATACTTTGATTTTTTTATTATTATTTTTTTTCAATTTCAAGTATTACTTGCCAAAATAATATAGTCACTACTTAGGTGAAAAAAATAGACTTTTTGTTTTAATTAACATTTCCGCAACTGTTTTTTAAGTTAAAAATTAAGGCATTTGATGAGTTTTTAAGGAGAAAAATTATTATGAAGATTCAATAATAATATAATTTGAACTCAAATTAACACAATGTGTAATTAAAAACTATTTATAGATCTTTTTTTTTTTTTCTCTATCCAATATAAGACTTCAGGTCACGATCCTATTTTCAACCCTATTAGATTAAGTTAATCTCAAACCATAATCACAGATGAGACAAATCTGTGACTCAACCTTCACAGACTCTGCTAAATTTAAGTTCATATACATTGATGTAATCATTGCACACTTGTCATTATCATGCTTGCTTAATCATAGGAAACTAAAATCCTAGTGGCACTATCCTTACCCTTTTGAGTTAAAAGTTGAATCATCTTCCTATTTTCTTTACATTTTACCTTAATTGTTTTGGTTTTTAATTCAATTAAATTTTGGTTTAATTTATAACATCTCAATTTTAGCAGATTAAAAATTAATAAAACAAGATGTTTTATACTAATGTTTAACACATCGTATAAAGTATGTTAATATAATTTTATAAAAGATTGAACTATAAAAATATAATTTACAAATCAACTAAAATCATATTCTATCTCTTTGCACATGTATAGACTAACCACTTACAACAGCTCCCACTAAAACCTTCCACCAACTTAATAAATGACTCCTCATCCTCTAGAGATGTCTTTGAAATTGCAACTACATATGCTCCCACTGAATAGGTGATTATCGCAAAAGAAAGACAGTCAACACAAAACAGAACACAAAAGAAGGGTAAGCTAATGAGCTAAAGAGTTTTAATCAAGAAATAATACAATCACTTAATTTGTACATAACCAATCATCTTATTTCATACAAAGACTAAATCTACGACTCAATTATCTGGATACAAGCATTCATGTCGGACCTGGTAAGTTGTGCACTTGTGGTGGCATCTGGTACTCTACAAAGCGATAGACATTACCACACACAAGGTTAGTCCGTTAACATCTTTGGTCAAGGTAAAACTCCTAGGCTAGGACCTCCTACCCCTCTCACCACATACCTCATTCTTTTCTACTTGGGAATTTGAATGGTTATTAAAGTGTCATGATAACTTCCAACTAGGCTCATACATCAATGCATGCACTACAACACTTCACTACTAATTCTTCTTGAATTAGCATCAATCAATCTCAAATCAACCTCATATTAATAATCTTAGTTACATCTCATATATGAATCATTTAATAGGCAATAATCCTCATTTACCACATAACACCAAAGTTTTAGAATAGAAAATGACTACCAGATTTTGATGTATTCGTTTAGCGAAATCATTCATTCGCTTAATGAGTAGTGCCTAGAGCTCCATTCGCTCAACGACTAGAATAGCTTGCTCAGCGAATAAATCACTAGAACTCACAGAGATAAATTCCTTCAAAATTTGCTCAGCGAGTGTATTCTTGCTCAACGACTACAAACTCAATAAGTTCCCTAACTTTAGATTCACTCAGTGAGTATATTCTCACGCAAGTACTACAAAGTCAATGAACTCTCTAAAATTGGATTTGCTTAGCAAGCATATTCTTGCTCAGTAAGTTTGCATAATTATGAGAATCTAATTCTGCATAATTATATTATCCAGTCTAATCTAAGCATTCTAATAGTCATTACAGATGCCAAAACATACCAAACTCAATTTTGTCATAAACATCAATGCCAATTGATCTCAAATGCAATACTAAAACATCAAACATTTCTAAACAAGTAGAATTAAACTTAAATCCCATAGTTTCACATATCACAAATCATTCCACGACTCAAATACAATGGCAATTCTAAGTACACTTATACAATTAATAATTCTAACATGTTTGTAACGTAAAAACAATGTAATTAGTTTTCCTTACCTGTTATCTAGTTTAGACAACTCTGTAAATATCAAAACAGAAAAAACCACTATTTTATATATGTGACCACTCTAAAGAATTTTTTTTTTTTAAATGAGTATTAGAGGATTAAAGTTAATCAAGAATGATGCTTATGTTTACAGTTATATCAAAGGTACGAATAGAAAATTGAATAATTTTATTTGTACATTTTTAAAATTATTATTTTTCTAAAATATCAAATTGTCTTATTTATCTTTAATTTTTTATTTCCTTTATTTTTCTAATCTGAACCCAGAAGTCAGGCGATAAATGAGAGTATAGTCCAACTTAGTTAAAGATTTTAGTTAAAGAAAACTTTGATTAGGGTAAATAATTTTGTTTTTTTTTTGGGACCTTAAGTCTCTCATCTCTTTTTTTTAATATGTAGTATTAAATTTTTCATATGTTTAATCGGTTGTAAAAAGATAAATAACTTATATCTAACTTTACGTGGTGTATTTGTTATATTAAAAGATAATAAAGTAAATTAAATAATAATTATATTATTATTTTTTTAATATTATTTAATAATTTTAATCAAGTTGGGTTGTGTTTCACATTCAATATACAAGACCTGTTATTAACTCATAGATTGTTTGATTCAATCACACAAAAAAATCAATCTAATATCTTTGAGTTAAATTGAATTGAATTTGATTGTTGAACTATTCCATCCAATAAACATCCCTAAATAGACATATGGGGATAATAACAAAAGATTGCTTATAAAAATTCTTAAATATGCTTATATAAAGATTTAAAAACATATTATATAAATATATAAATTTATTTTTGTTTTTAATAATGACAGTGGAGTGTTATAAATATTTATCAAGTTATCCAAAATAAATGCTTTGAGTATTATTTTGGATAGGGTGTAAGATTAAATAAATACTTTTTAAAAAACTAACATAAAAATAAATATATTTTATCCATATGTAAAATAATTTACATATTAGCAGTAAATTTGTGTATTTTTAGATTTAAAAATGAGAAAAACTTTCGGATAAGAAACTATATGGGATAAAATGTATTGTAACCTTAAAAAAAATAATGTAAATTCGTTGAATAATTATACAGAACTCCTATTCTAATTAAAAAAATCACATGCTATTTACAAAATTCTATTTATTTATTTTCAAATAAAATTATATCAACTTCACAATCGCAACATGTACATGGATGCATTGAGAGTTGGTGCGATTAGGAAACATTTTTTCCCCAATTATTGTTCACGCATGTGACTCCACATAGATAATTCTGCTACAAACCCCAAAAAAGATTTTTTCCGCATTTTCACCAAATGCCTCTTCCACATTTTTAAGGAGCACCTTCAAACTTTTTCAAAGATTATATTTGTATTCAGTGAATAAATTAAGTTCAGTTCTAAAAAATACAAGTTATTATGATGTTTTTAAAATAAATTGAAATTTGAGATGAATTATATATTTACTTTAAAAAGAAAATTGTTTAATAAAATAAAGTTTTGTATTGTGATTAATCTTGATTTGAGAAGGGTGTAAGAAAAACAAGGGTTTTGAAGGTGAAAAGGGAAGGGTCAAAGTGTTAAAGATTAGTAAGACAAATAATGTAAGGTGGGTTGTTGGAAAAATGTGACCTAATTTAGCGGCGACTTAGTACAACATTTTTTATATATTGCATCTTCTCTGACCAAATTTACCAAAGTGTAATGCTTATTTTTTAAAAGGCCCTCAAATCTTTTATGCATTGAACTATATATTTTTAAAAATTTCATGTGTATTCCACACAATTCAGTTTGTATTAACATTTCTTCAATCATTATATCACACATCACATAAATTAAATACTATATAATGTTATTTTTATTTATTAAAAATACTATGAAATTAAAAAATATATCATCCAGAAGTAATGCAAAATTCAATACCTAATATTTAATAAGAAGTATTGTATTATAAGTATTCAAGTATTTGCATGTATGTAAGGTACTGTCATATCTGTACTCGCCTACGCTTATAGGTAATAGATATCTGGTCACATTTCTCCGTGCAGGTACTTTGAACTGTGGGCATTTATTATTCTTATTGCTCGTATATTTGAATATAGAAAAATATTTAAATGTTCTCTTATAATATTATTACAAAATTATATAGCAGAAGAAATAAAAAAGAAAAAGAAAGAAAGTGTAAAATAATGAATGTCGATGAAGTGTGTGAAAAAGTGAGTTAATAAAGAACATTAATCTACATTTTATAAATTTGCTGTAATGGTAAATTGTTTTTGGTTCTTAAATAAGAAAAAGGAGATTTCATTTTGTTAAACTGAACGATTAGTATCTGCGTTAATAAAAATTATCATATAAAAACATAGTTATCTTTTTATCATCAATTATAGGTTTTTTCTTACCATATAAGTACGTTTTTTTTTTTTAATTTATTAAAAGAGATAAATTTTAAGAAATTATATTAATGGATAAATGGCGTTTTTTAAACATATCTTCAATATGAGAAAGTGAAATAGTGTTCTCAAAATATGATTTATATGTTTAATTGTTGTTATATAAAAATATGCTTTGAATTCACAATTAACTCTTTTTTAATTAACTCGTACTTTACTGTGAGATTCGAATTTCTTTTTAATTTTTTTTATCTTTTAAGTTTTTTATTTTAGTTTAGATATACATTATTTTTTATTTCCAAATGATGTTTATAATTAAATTAATATATATTTTTTAAAGTTTCATATATATATAAACATTTTAATAATACATTAATCAAATTACTGAACAAATAATTTCAAAATAAAAATATATTTATTTAAAAAATGAAAAACATAAAATTTTAAAAGAGAAAAAAAGAGAATACATGTCAAATACAATTTTAAAATTAAAAAACAAGTAGCAAAATTTTAAAAATTAAAGTTTTGTAATCTTAATTTATTAATTAAATTATAAAAAAAATCTAAAAAATAATGTTTATATAAAAATTAAAAAAAAATCATTTTTTTCTAATTATGTTACTTAGTGAGTCAATCCAACCTGACTAACTTATTAATGAACAAAAAAAAAATTTGAACCCGTTCGGTCCACCATGAGTTGGTGGGTTAAATGGGTTAACTCAATGACTCACTTAATTGAAAAAATACAATTTTTTTCTCTAGTTCCAAAAAAAACTAAATTATAATTCTGATTAAAATATAAATAAATTTCAATATAATTTAAAATGATGTTAAACTCCAAATACAAACCAAAATCACCAAAAAATTACCAATGTATTGGCTAAAAAAAAAACACTAAACTCGACCCAAATGAAAAAATCAACGTAATAAAAAACACTTGTAAAAATTAACCCGGATAAGCCAGGTTCCTGATGGGTCGGATCAAAAATTAACCCATACTAAAATTTGTAAAAAAATTTAACCCAACCTAGTCCGGACCCATGATAGACCGAGTTGACTCATAGATTCTAACCTATTTGACAACTTTACACGCCGTTGACCTTGGCGATGCCATCTCCTTTCTTCTTTTCTTTGTGTTTCTCTGTTTCTCGCATGTTTAAATTGGTTGTATTTTGAAAATGTGATTTTCACTGTTGGGACAATTTTTTCTCTATGAAAGTTGTGGGTGTTATCACTTTTGCACTGTGGTTATGTTTTTCAGATACAATTATGAGTCAATGGTCACAAAAGATGGAGATCATTCTATGTGGAGATGTTGGAAATGAAGAAGGTGACTGAATAGGCGATGACCGATGCACATAGATTCTTTGTTTACATGTGAATGATGTTGAGTGTGAATAATTGAGAGGAGGATAATGGTGATATCAAGAATGATATTTGTGTTGTGGGTTGGATAGAAGACGATGATGGACTCCCATAGTGTGTGTTGTGTGTTTTGCAGTAATAAGAAAGATGGATAGAGATGATAAAATTATGGAGTAAAAATTGAGAATACACTTTCTATGTTAATTGAGTCTATAACCAACATTACTTTTTATGACACGTTTAGAATCAACATAAAAAGTTTTTTTTAACTGATATAAAAAATCTTCGTTACAAATAAAATAAAAGTATCCAGTACGAACCAATTAAATTTTGTGTTATAGTAATAGATAAAAAATATATTTAACATATACTAAATCTTAGTTTTTAAATTAAGTTTATTGAAATGGAACTAATTAAGAAAATCATGAGAGAAATTCATTGAAGTGGTTTATATATATATATATATATATATATATATATATATATATATATAATATACTGCTTTAGTCTAATGAGAATAGTAAAGGAGACGGAGAATAATTTTTTCCCGTTGAGAATTTAGTTTTTAACCAATGTAAAGAAAATGTTGGTGGGTAATGACACCGAATGGAATGGATAAGACTTTTCTTATTTCTATTATTATTTGAAACTTGTCTAACTTTTACTTTTGATAGAATTTTATACTGAAATTTTAATGCTTCAAAAATTGTACGGAATTAAGATGTGCACATGACATAAATGAAATGCATTTATTTTAAAATAAAAATGAATTATTTTATCTAAATAGGATATTTAAAAATGAAAAGAAAATGCATTTCAAAATTCAAACTGTTTAGAAATCTTAAGCGAGTTCTTTTATACATAAAAAATAATAATTAAAGGGAACTACACATGTTTGTCCATATGTTATCATTAATTTTAAAATAATAATTTAAAATATAGCAGAAAAAATCTCACCGAAGTTTTATCTTATCAAATAAACTGCAATTGAGAAAAAAAAAAAAAAGCTGACCCAGGCATCGCATATTTATATTCAAACAAACATATGAAGAGCGTACCTGTATCTTTCATCAACAGATACACTCTCTCCCTCAACTCTCCACCGCAACTTCCACTTC
>Ga0214542_1012529_pt1 | contig 10851 bp, 7 predicted proteins | sample CNSS1metaG_FD_160096 | JGI IMG/M metagenome (GOLD analysis project Ga0214542, IMG submission 160096) | Root nodule microbial communities from cowpea collected in UCLA plant growth center, Los Angeles, California, USA - CNSS1 | ecosystem: Host-associated > Plants > Roots > Nodule | place: USA...
CTTTATTGGGCCACTATTCCGAATTTGGACTAATTTCACATTATTTGGCCTAATTTTTGTTTTTAATTATTTTTAGGTATTTGGGTGAAGCAATTTTGGAGCTTGGACATTAATATTTAGTTGAAGAGACTTTCCACATCATTGCCACATCATTTCCATGTCATTTCCACGTCAGCAAAGTCAATGGGTCAACATTTGAGGCACAAAGTGGCATTTTTGTAATTCTACAGCTCGTAATGGCAGTTTTGTAAATATGAGTGGCAGGGGTGAAATGACTACGAAAATTAGGTCTGCATGGGAGGCCAGCCGCTACTTCATCTTCTCCATTCTCTCCAACTCCATTTTTCGTGCTCCAAGCTTCCATGGATGTCCCCCCTTGCGGTTTTTCACATTTTTGGGTCATTTTTACCGTTTTTATGCACTTTTGACATCACCCATTGAGGGTTTTGCGTTTTGATTTCGTTTTCTACATTGGGCAGCTTGTTTTGTGATTTCATTGACTTGGAACAATACCCATTCATGGGGTTTTCGCATTTATATATGATAGCACCGTTTTGCATTCCATTTAAGCTTTGAAATCTCTATTTTTGCTCTTAAATTGCGTTTTCAGATTTCATAAGTTAGGGTTCTTGGTTCTGTTTTTGTGATTCCAGTTTTGAAGATTTTAATTGCTCATTTCCATGTCTAGCTAAATTCTTGTATTGACTCCTTGATGAAAAATGCAATGAAGCTTTGAGGTTGTGCTTGTTTTGTGAAATCTGCCATGTTTTTGTTCTGAATTCGTGGGATGCATGTGGTGAATTTGTTAATGCTTAATTTACAGAGTAATTGCATATGTTTTGGTTAAGATACGTTCATGCTTAATGTATGTAGCTTGACTGTCACGAATTTAAGGATGTGTGCATTGCTTAATTGCATAATGAAGGTAGATTGTAATTCTCGCTTAGTAAATTATTATCTAGTGGATTGAGATAACGCAGAGTTGGTGTTAATTTGGTGGCCTATCATAAGTGAAATTGCGTTTAAATCAAGGATGTCAATACGGTTTTAATCACTATAGCATTTAATTTAATCTGTTGATTAGCATTCTGAATCTGTCTGCCAACCCCCCTTGTGTTATTGTTGTGTTCATCTGGAAATTTCGCTTTGAATGAAAATATTGGTCATTGGGAGACGACTTGGTTCACTTTCATATACTGCATTTAATATGTTTTAATTTGGTGGGGTACGGCCTCTATCAGGAAGCCAAGAGGGGCTGGAAAACATCCTATAATGACCCCTAAATGAGAATTAAACACACTAAAAAGGCCAATTTTTCGTTTTAGTTTTGGACCAATTTTAGGAGACCTATAAAAGGTAGAATTTGGGAGAAAGAAGGGTTTTCTTCACTTTGGTTTGTTCTGGCTTGGGAGGAGAGCAAAATTTGGAGAGTGAGAGGTTGAATTGGGGGTGCAAGGGCTGAAGCAAAAGTAATTGTGAATCAAGGGTCCTTCGTCTTTCTCAATTTTGATCAATAATTCCAGGTTAGGGGTGCTGAATTTATGTGTATTTCAATATTGTATGTTTGCTGTGTTTTGCCCTCAATTGGTTTCTGTTTGATTAGGAAATTCGTGTGGTATGTGATGTAGTCCAGAATTTGGTTGATTGAGATTGTGGGCAAAGTCATGCTATGCAGTTTTATGAATTAGATGAGATTTTTGGGTACTGTTATTTTGGTTTATGGTTCACCATTGTGTCTTGAGGGTCCAATTGTGTTTGCACTATGTTTTATGGCTTGATTGATGAATTATAGATAAAGAATATGGATGTATTATGAATTGGCATTGGTTTTGGTGTCTTTGGTGCACGAGCAGTGGCGAAACTCTGCAAGCTCGCGATGGAATCTTGTACCATTTTGAGCACGACTTCTCATCCAGGCGAGAAGTTTTGAGTTCTGAGCTATTGACACTCTCGCTTAGGCGAGAGTGGCTCGCCTAAGCGAGTTACGGTGTCGAATGGATGCATTTCTTGTCGAATCCTCGTCTAGGCGAGGTGTGTGTTATTTGGAGCGAAGGTGTAACTCTCCCGGGCGAATAGAGCTCGCCTAAGCAAGATAACGTGGGGAAGTGCTTGTTGTAAGCTCGCTCAAGCGAGGTGGGCTAGCTTAAGCGAGGCTGAGAGTTTAGCTTGGGTGAGAGGTCCTGGCTTAAGCGAGTTTATGAGAATTGATATGTTTGTATGTGCTTTATGTGTTGGTTTGATTACTCTTTACTAATTATAGGAACTTATATGTATGTGTTTGTGGTGGTTGGGCTTGAAGGACTAAGTCCATAGGGGTCTGGGATATGCTTAATGGTTGGACGCATGATGGGCATGGAACTGGTTGAGTTCCCGTCGGCTGCTAATGGGTGAGGAGTCCTTAGTATGGTGATTACATGCGTCGGGCGCACGATGGGCAAAGAACTGTTATGTTCCCATCGGCTGCTATTGGACGAGGAGTCCATATTATGGTGATTGCGTGCGTGCCAGGATCCAAGCTAAGAAGGCTTGGATGATTTACTACAGACGAGGAGTTTGTAGGGCAGGACTATAAGCAAGATAGGCTCATAGGATTGGACCACGAATGGGTTAGTTTCGTGGGAGCACAGTAAAGTCCCAAGACCTGGTTCATGTATATGACTCATGAAGGACTATGAGATCATGGTTGGGTAATTTGAAAATAATGGAATATTTAGTCATGTTATTTTGGGATGGGTGGCATATTTATTTCATGTATCTTTTTATATATTGTGCATAGCTCACCCTATTTGTGTGTGTGTGGCGATGATCGGATAACTTGTTATCCGGGAGCAGATGATTTGACAGGTGAGCCAAGAGATGCCTAGAGACGGAGAACAGGGGCTACCTGGGCTTTTGAAAGCATTTTTATTTTAAGATTTTGATGTAACTTTAATTATGCTAAACTTTGGTAAATTTTGTATAGAATGATTGTGAACATTTGAATTATGTTATGGTATCATATTAAATGAGGTATTTATTTTTATTTCCTATTTTATTTATTACAAATTAGTAATATTCCTTAGGGATGTTACATTGTTCGTGGTATCTTTCTTGGATTCAAGTCTAATACAAAACAATTCTTATTTCTTAATCTTACTAGCCATAAAATTGAGGTTTCTCAACATGTAACTGATCAGTCATTATTTTCACTTATTCCATTGTCTTTTTGTGCCCATCTTGATGGTTGTTTAATGCTCATTGTCTATTGTTAGTGCATTTTCATCTATTAGGCTTGATTGGACCATTATTATGAATTTTGATTAATTTGGCATTAATTGGTCTAATTTTTGTTTTTAATTATTTTTAGGTATTTTGTGAAACAATTTTGGAGCTTGGATATTAATCTTCAGAAGAAGAGAGTTTCCACATCATTTTCTTCTCATTTTTGTAACGTCCTAGCCGGAAATTACTTATTTAAATAAATAAAAATATAAATAAAATAACAACCTCATTTATTTATCATCAATTCCCAAAAACGCGGGGAAAAATTTATATCTCGATGTTCAACGCGCCAATATAAATAAAATAAGCCGTATCAATACATAATACAAGTAAAATCGTCTATGTAATTATTACAATAAAACCATAGTCCAATCATGAAAACTAGTGGTAACAAAAATGCCCGAGACATCCCCACTCCGTCTCTAAGCGTCTGCCTGCTCACCTGCATCAACATTTGCTCCCATGTAACAAGTTACATGATCATCGCTACACGCACACAGATAGGGTGAGCTCATTTAAATAAAATCAACAATATCAAAGTAAATACCATATTAACAAATGTAAACCCGGTTAGACGTCTATCATCTCTATACCTTTTAGGTGAGAACAATGATCGATCTTCGCTGCACGAGTGTCTACTCGCCCCTCCGACTACAGGCCACCACCTGATAGTCCACACGTGGGAATAACCTTGTCACATCATCTCACCGTGACACCAAGTGGAGCTCCCCGAAACACACATATAGTTTGTAGTTGTTCCAGACTACCAAAACTCTATCAGAATACTCCGAAGAGTGCAATCACCCGAACCTCGCCGTACGAGCCACAACTCGCACACTCCACTGGACTTCCTAAACCACTAGGCTACAACCTAGAGTGGTCACGTGTTACTCCAATACATGTTACACTCATAACTGGACCCCCAGCCAAAGCCTTGCATCATGAACATCACCTAAAGCTGTGTAGAAACCTTTCCTCGTGCACCATCACTGAAACAAAACCGCTTGGCGCGCATCCCACGTCACCAAGCAAACATTGGGTCCAGACCGCCTGGCGGGCATCACACACCGCCACGCGCCACGCGCCTGCAGCATCATCACTGCACCGTCACCGTCGGGTGAACTCTACCACACCGTCGGGCGCCACTCGCCGCCACCGCCTGGCGCACCTGTCTTGCGTTGCCAAGCGCCACTGCACCTCTAAGATCTCTGCTATACCATACCGCCTGGCGGAACTTCCCTTACCGCCAGGCGCCAAGCGTCAACAGTGGCCACTGCCACTGATTTGTTTTTGTCCGCCTGGCGGCTCGCTCTCGCCGCTAGGCGCCATACCAGTAACGCAATGCTACTAGTTTTTGGCACTTAAAACATATCCAAAAGGATCTTAAATCATACCACACACCAACTTATAGAATAATTAGGACACACCAAACATAGTTCTATTACTAGAATATCATACACACCTTTTTAATCATGTAAATTGTAATTACCAATGTCGCACAAACTTCTTAAAATAATACAAACAATATAGCATATCAACTACAACACCCAATAAGCATAATTTTCATACATCCCTACATATCCATAAAACTGAATTGAAATTCACACATTGCATTTAACATTTTCTTCTCATGTATTAGCATACCATCTCTCTAACAATAATGCCCATGCAATTCACACTTCTCATTTTACCAATTTAGCATGCTTCCTGGAATCTATCTTAGCACACACAGCAAAATATTTATGACATCCATTTCATTATCTCACTTTTCCCCATTTTCTATCTCTAACCTCCCTTAATCCCTACATACCATATTCATCTAAAATTTCCATATTTAGACATATATATATTTATAATGAATTTTCTAATTGAAGAGCCAACACCACGAAATCCCTATCAATCAACCAAAATAGGCTACACTGTTAGGCCGCCTGTCGGTAGTTCATGCGCCGCCAGGCGGTGCATACACCCCTGGGTTTCGCCCAGAATTTCCAGTACCAAACTGCACTCCAATTTTTCCAGTTACAGTACCCACCTTCATCACACAGTTTCTATATGCACAACTATACAGGGTTGGTACAACATTTATACTAAAGTCAATTCTGGATAATCAACACACCAATCATAGAACATTTCATACTTCTTACTCCCAATTCCCGCATAAACCCTAACCCCCAATTCCATTCTCGAGTTCATGCAACTTCCATTAATTTAGTCACTGCAACCTATAATTCATCATACAATTGTTATATGTGCAACGAGAATTCAATCCTAACACTACCATCACTGAGCAACCAATCAAAATGAAAGAAAAACCAACAACAGCAGTACCTCGCCTGGCAGTTCATCCCCGGCCGCATGGCGGTTCATCCGTAAACCCAGAAAAATGAGTATAACCACATGTGCCGCCTGGCGGCAGATCATGTGCCGCCAGGCGGTTTCTGGAAAAATCCAAAAAGCGCGAATACACCAGAAATTCAAGCGTTCACAATTCAACATGGTCTAGAATTCATCATCAAACGATATAACAATAAATCATACAAACAGAACTCCCCTAACCTGGGTTTTCCTTAGCTTTGTCTTGGCTCTCGCAAGCTTTCCCTTGACCCTCAATGTCTTCCTTCTCCTTTTTCTCAAGACAGCCCTCAGTTTCACTTAAAACTCACCCAAAACCCACAAATTCGTGCTCTCTACTGTACTCACACTGATAATCGCACCAAACCCTTTCTCCTTCTCCTAATTAGCTTTTCATAGAGTTCTTAAAATGGTTAAATTGCCTTAAAATGAATTTTGCAATTAATCTACCATTAATCTCCCTTAATGGCCTATTACCTTCTATTTTCCCAACCACCCTTGCTAAATTACTAAGAACTAAATAATACACAATTGACATACATAGAACTCGAATCCAAGTCCTCTCACACAATCAAAGTACTCTCAACCATTTGAGCTAGTACTTTTTCACATCCTAAATATTAGCATTTAATGCCATAATGGTTTCTCTCACTCGCATTAATTAAATAATTATTTATTTAATCATTTAAATTTAGCGGGTCTTACAATTTTAACTTCATTCAAGTGATTGGGCCAACATTTTGGGTCTAGAGTGGCATTTTTGTAATTGTGCAACCTTGAGTGACATTTTTGTAAATATGAGTGGCATAATGGATGTGACCACGAGTTCTTCTGATGGTTTTAGGGGTTTTTCGTTTTCCAACAACTTTCTCATGTTTTTTTAGCTCCATTTTGAAGACCCGTTGAGGAGAAGCTCCATTTTCACATTTTCTACATCTTGAACCTGCACCCATTTGGGGATTTTGTAATTTCTGCACTCTTTTAAGCTTATTCAATTTTGTTTTGACATTGAACCATCCTTGGGTTTATGTTTCTGAAGCATTTTATTGCAATTGTATGATGCATTTTCGTTTTTCCTTGAGTTGTATTTACATATAGGTAAACTCTTTGTGTTGATTCTTTGAAAAAATAGAAATTAAACCTTAATGTTGTTGTTCATTTTTGAGTTCTACTTGGTTTGCCCTTGTTTAGGTTGCATTTTCATGGTAAAACACAAAATTGATGTATGTTTAATCTAAATTTTCTTTTTCCACACCTAAATTGACTTGTATTCATGCTTAATGGGTATGGGTTGTTCACAACATGCTTAATCTGGGGGTGTTAGATGCTTGAAGTATGCTTTGCTTAATGACATATTGAAATCGTGTTAATTTTTGCTTAGTTAATTAATATCGGGTTTCATGAGAGTAAACTAGATACAACAATTAATTTTGTAATTTTTGATTGGTGAAATTTTAATTGAATCAAGGAGTCAATACTATTATGTTCATTGTTTTATCAAATCTGAAATTACATTTTAATTCTGTTTTGAAATTGTGAATCTGCCACCCTTTTTTTGTGTTTGCATCTAGAACCTTTGATTGAAAACATTGGTCACTGGGAGACGACCTTAGGATCACTTCCTAAGTACTACATTTACATGTTTTATTTGGTTGGGTACGACCTTGATGAGTAACCTTTGATAAGATTTGTTTTCTTTACTTTTCAAAAGACAATAGTGATGCAACCTGTGATATTTTTTGCTTGTTCAACAAAATTATATGTCTGACTATGATAACATAGATATGCTAAGAGAGGATAATGATATTCAAGCTCATAATCACATGATTGATCATTTTATGCATCCTCGTCAATCTACTCGTGTTACCTCCAACATTTCTTAAATATTTTGAGACCACTACTACATCCAATATTATTACAAGTTACATATACCCTATAGAGTCTTTTATATCATATATTTCTTTATCTATTGCCTTTTTGTGTTATTTATCTCTTGCACCATTAGGCCCAACACTTATGAAGAAGCTTCCAAAGATACTTATTGAATGCATGGTATGAATAAAGAGATTGTAGCCCTTGAAGCCAATAAGACATGGATCATGACTAATCTTCCAACTAACCAAATTGTCACTGGATAACACTGGGTTTATAAAGTGAAACACAAATTTGACGGATTTATAGAATGTTACAAGGTGCATGTTTTAGGTAAGGGGTACACTCGGCAGTAAGGGATCAATTTTGTTGATACATTCTTGCTTGTCATAAAACTTACTACTTTGCATCTTCTTCTTACTCTAGTTGTTATTAACAAATAGCATCTCAAGCAACTTGATTTCAAGAATGTCTTCATCCATCGAGATCTTTATCTGGTTTAAAACATGCAAGTAAGCAATGGTATGTAAAATTATCTCAATTACTTCTTTCATATGATAATATTTATTCCTTAGTTGATCATTCTTTATTTTTAACATTCTGGAATTACACTGTAAGATTTGCAGAATTTAATTAATTAAATAAATAAATAATTAATAAATGTGGGTAGGTAGTGTATTTATGACATTAAATTCTGATGGGTATGACGTGGAAAAGTACTGGCTCAAGTGGTTGAGAGTACTTTGATTGTGTGTAAAGACTTAGTTTCAAATCCTAAGTGTGCCAAATTGTGTGTTATTTAATTATTATTGTTTTAATAATATGTTGGAGCATATTTTGTATGATATAATACTTGAATTGTGTGAGTTAGTAAGAAACATGGGTTGATCTGATGGTTTAGTATTGATTTGGCTTTGGCATGGTTGTGGGTTTGAACCTTAGTGGACTCAAATTTAACTTTCTTTTTGCTAAAAAGTTAGTGTGGCCTGAATATGAAAGGGTAGAGACAACCCTAGCAGAAGGGGCAGCCAAGGGGCTGAAAAATAACCAAAATAATGGGCCTTGATTAGCAATTAATCTCACACTTAAACCAAATTTCGTTTTTGCCATCAACCACATTAAGGGACTCTTTAAAAGGTAAAATTTGAGAAGGAAAGAGGGTTTTGGAGGTTGTTTTCTGAGAAGCTTAGAAGGAGTGTGAAAATTGAGAGTGAATAGTGAGGTTTGGGGCATTTGAGAACTGTTTGGGGGAGAAGCTAAGAGAAGGCATTGGTGTTCCAGGAAAGGTCCCCAAATTCATGTTTTAAGCAAGGAAAATTCCAGGTTAGGGGAGCTGAACCCGAAATTCTGTGTTAATTGCATTGTCTTGCATGATTTTGATGAAGTTATGCTCTAAATTTCATGCTGCATAAGAGGGAATTTGGGGTTGTGGGTTTTGGGTACTATTTCTTTGAAATTTGACCTAAATGTATGTATATAATGGGGTGGTGTTCTGTATATTCTGTGATTATGCAAAGTTGGGTTGTTGGGGCATATTTTCGTAGAATTTAATGTATCTTGGAAAATCTATTATATCCTAGAATTTTTTATGTCTTGTATACATAGTTTTATGACCATGCTATAATTGAATATTACTCGTGTTTTCTTCACAAATGGGACATGAAAAATGACCTTTAACACTATAACCACTCAAGTTTTTATATGTTGGGAAATCATTCATGGTGCAAAACAACATTACACGTAAACGAAAAGTTTCTTGACTATATGAAACAAACACATCGAAGCCTTTTTCCCATAACAATTTCAAATCATTGATCAACGACTTCAAGTACACATCAATGTCTTTCCAGGTTGTCTAGGAAACATATAATCATAGACAATATCATATATTTTGTCTTCATACACAACAAAGGAGACATGTTGTAAATCATTAACAAAATTGACCATGAACTATGTTTGCTACTTAAGTTCCCATAAGGATTCATACCATTTGTAGCAAGTCCAAGTCTTAAGTTTCTTCACTTTGCACCAAATTCTGGAAATGTTTCATCAATCTTATCTATTATGGAGAATCAGTTGGGTGTCGAAGAAGATTGTCACACTTTTTTCCATCAACATTCCATTTTAGATTCTTGGCATCTTCTTTAATGACAAATAATCATTTCAACCTAGGTATTATGGCAAGTACCACACCACCTTAGCAAAGGGACCATCTGTGTATTCATCACCACTATTTCTAGAAATTTTCTTTCTAAATCACGATAAACCACAAGTTGAACACACCTTTAGTGAGGTAAACTCATCTCATACAATACACAATCATTAGGGGCATGCATGTATCTTTTTGTACTCTGAAACCATTGGACATAGAATTTTCTTCACCTCATATAGGTAAGGTGTTATTTTTTTGGAAGCATCTCCTTCTTCAATTCAACCAATTCTGGACGACAATTCTTGCTTTTAAACTGCACACACTAGTGCATATTTGATTTTCTAACTCGGACTTTATGACTCGATCACAGTGGAAATGAGGCCTATAAACAAGCAATGGCAATTTCAAAATTTACGTAACCTTTTATACCTCGGTTACCCACACACCCGAGGCAGAAACTACCATTCCCGTTATTTTGAATTTTTAAATTTGAATGAAATGAGTTTTTCCTCCGTTGCGAAGGACCCGGGGCATAAACTTGTTATCTACTTCAGTTTTATGTGAACCTGAGGTAGTTAAATTTGTGTAGTTAAAAAAAACAATGTAATTTTGTTTCTCCACTTTATAGCCTCGGTACTGAGGCAGAATAGGGTGTTATGCATCATATGTGTGTTAACCGAGGCAGAAGAAGGTTTTATGCCTCAATTTTTATTTCAACCCCGATTAGAAATAGACTGCACTTCATCTTCTTCCCTACACACGAGGGGCTTCTTTATTCCATTTTCTCTACACTTCATCTTCGTCTTCCACCACCACAACACACATCGCGTCTTCTTCCTTACATATTCTTCTTCTTCTCCCTCTACGTCTTCGCACTACTTTTCCACATCTTCTTGCTCGCATCACGTCTGCCATTGTGTGTCTTCTTCCGCTCATCAAGTCCGCCACTCTACACTTGATCGACTGGTGTTGTCGCTATTGTTATTGTGGCATCGTTGCACTTGAAGACCACCACTATTACATCAATGTTGGTGAAAGGGAGGGAGGCTATTGTAGTTGCGCCACCGCTGCCATTGTAGTTGACGTTGGTTGCCTTAGAATTGAGGCAGAAAGATCGTTATATATATATATATATATATATATATATATATATATATATATATATATATATATATATTTTTTATTTTTTTTTGTGTTTTTTCTCTCTCTAA
>Ga0214542_1012530_pt1 | contig 10850 bp, 6 predicted proteins | sample CNSS1metaG_FD_160096 | JGI IMG/M metagenome (GOLD analysis project Ga0214542, IMG submission 160096) | Root nodule microbial communities from cowpea collected in UCLA plant growth center, Los Angeles, California, USA - CNSS1 | ecosystem: Host-associated > Plants > Roots > Nodule | place: USA...
AAATTTAAAATAATATTTTATTTGATTAAATATGACTTTAATAATAATTTATATGTATATATAAACAAATTTAAAAAATAAAACAAATTAAAAAATTTGAAAACTAATTAAAAAAATTAAAAAAAATAAAAAAAAAAACTAAACGGGCCAGCCCGGCCCGGTCCGTTAGCCCGTCCTATACGGGACGGGTTGTGATTATTGACCCGTTTCTATTTGACGGGCTGGCCCGTCCCAACCCGTTTTTTGACGGGCCACATACGAGCCGGGCCAAAGCGGGCCGGACTGGCCCGTTTGCCACCCCTACATGTCGTATCAACAATCTACTATAAACTTATAACTAGAGAGAATTAAAATTAGAGTATACTATTAGATATAAATCATGCATATCCCTCAAGTAATACTTTAAAGCTAATAAAAAAAGTTAAAACAATAATTATCTTAAAATATTTTTATTTAAAAAATACATATAAAACATAGTATCATTAAAAAAAAATATTTAATCAAAACATAAGTATTTTGAATCAAACCTACTCTTCTACCTTCTGAATAAAAGTGGGAGTGTGACAAAAAATGAAAACGAAATTTTTAAAATTCAAAACAAACCATTTTCACAGAGTGGTTAATTTCAAATCAAATCATTAAAAAGTCCAAAGTATGCCTAAAGAAAGATTATTCAAGCGAACAAAATATAAAAATAAAATCATTTGAAAAAAAATTACTGACCAAAACTGCTTCAGAAAAACTATTCCATGCATTATTCAATATAAAACTTTGTAGTAATGTGCAATATAATCATTATGTTCTCTCTTTTATTTACTTTATCTCATAGGAAAAATCTTAAATCATATAAGATATATTTAATTTATAACAATAATATATAAAAATATATATCAAATTTTCTGTAGTGAATTAGTGATCCAAACCATCAAACAAAAACCTCGTCTTTGCCAAATTTGGCAGCAACTCTGGCTTCAAATTTTTTGACTATAAAAAATGCATGACAGTAGAGAAGCATTGCATGAACCCCATAATAAAAACATTTTATTCAGTTTCCATTCGAACATCAAAAACTTAACATTGGTGCAATCTACAGAATATCCCTTGTGGAAGTTATTCATGCATATTAGTTTCTCCACTAAACAAAATACAAAGATAGCAAAAACCAGAACTACATGACACATGCATCAATGGAAAGAAAGCAGCATCTCTGAGGCCAGAAGGGATGAGCACCACAAATAGCTTCTACAGTTTCTACAGCTTTGACCAAAGACGGCTCAAGCTTGCTTGAATTGAGCCATGAGGCTCATCCGTTGGTAAATACACATCATCCTCAAACTGCATAACCATCAAGTGTCATTCAAAAATCGTCACACAAGAAAGTAATTTAGAAAATACACTGATTTTAAACCTAACTCAACCCTATAAAACTGATTTGAAAATGCGATGATTTTAAATTTAACTCAACCCTACAAAACTGATTTGATAAGACGAGAGTTAACCTCTACTTATATAGTGTAATTTGACTCTATCTAGAGTCAATGTAGACAAATATAATAAATATATAATTGCAAATTATCAAAATAAAAAGTAATAAATTATTTTATCATAAAAATATTTGTGTTTCATGGATGAATACTTTATTTATATTTATCCGTAAAATATCTTGAAATATCATATAGGAGAATATTTGACTCAAATTGAACTATGTACATGAGAGTATAATAGCATCTTTGAACCAAACCGTTTTAAAATTTAACTACAAGAAAAACGGAATCATTTTAGAAGTTCTGACTAGGATCTTTTGCAAAAAACATTTCTGGTTCAAAACAAACCACAATATGAAAGCAGTTCAACGAGGTTCTTTGGAAAATCTAACCATGCACATGCATATGCATATGTGTAAAATGGTTAACCAAACAGCTTCATACCAAACCAATCCAAAAAAAAAAAAACCTTTTTGGAATAAAACTTAACCAAACACTTTATGAAAATAGCTTGACTCAAACTGAACTGGTTTTATTGTTTCCATAGCCTCTCTCCAATGGTACTTCCTAGGTAGGTTTTATAAATTAGAATTAGATTTATTAAAATCTGATTTCTTGGTATATCATATAGGAAAAAAATTCCTTACAATTATTTATATTTATTGCAATGTAAAAACTATTACGCTAGTTTAATACCCGATTTTATATCTCCTGCATCTATTTTCTATCTTTCAATACCAAAAAAATTGCATCATTGGAGTGAAAAACTGGTATTGTTCTTTGAAGTGATGTAACATGGTAAGTAAGACTAATAAAAAAAGAGTTAAAATTTCAAACTATGTTCATTATTTGGTGAACATGTCTAACTTGTGCAAGCTTTTCAGGGAAAAGAATGAATACCTTCACAATTGGACCATCCTTGTTTGAGATGTTGACTGGTAAGAAATGAAGATTTGGCATCTTTAGATGGACATAAGCAATGTCAGGAAATCTGAAACACAAAAACATAAAAGTCTTGTTATTCCCTCTATGATTGAAACAAATTCATTGAACTTGTGGCATTTAGGGGACAACCTAAAATGTCTGTCAAATGAAGAGACAATAGAGAGACAAATAACCTGTTCAGTGTTGCCTTTGCCATCAGGTAGAGTGTGTTTTGAACAGAAGGGCTATAGACTCCAGTATTTGGTGGCCCGAAAAATGTGTCAGCCAGAACTGTTTTCACTTCCAGATACTTGTCTGTGAAGTATAAAGGCTTCTGAGGGAGGGTGTATAGCGATTCGTACGAATACCTACGTTGTTGAAACAAAAGAGAAAGAGACATACGATGAATCTCTAATGTCTACAGAGCACACAGGGTTATGTATTTATAAATAAGAAAATACAAAGAGATGAGTCTAAAACTGTTACATCTAACCGAAATATCTAACACGAGTAAAACAACACCGGTGTTATGGTCAATGAGAAAACTTCTCAGACTAAAAATCCTTACCTGGATGAACCTGTGTGAACATGACAAGAAAATTTTCAAGAAATACTAATGAAATTGTTCATATTGTACCCATAGAACTGGTTTATATAGGATAAAGGGATTGAATTTAAAACTTACCTCCAAAGAGCAGTTACTTCTGTTGCCAAAATCCTCTCACGGGTATCAGGAAGTGCTGTGTACTTGTCTCTTATGAAATTCACAAAACCAGACTGCTCAAAAGTGCAAGAAAAACAGACAAGGAAACCAGCATCAACATGTATGTTCAGAACAATACATCTTTGTAACAAAAGCTGTCTAATATATCATGTTATCTCCAATTGTACTAACAACATTTTGTTACAGAAATTGGAAATACTACGCGAAAATCAAATGTAAAAAGCTTGCCTGGGTTGTCTTCAACACTGACAATCCTTCAATACCAGAAGTCAATTGCAGTGAACCAGATTTCTGTACTATTGCCTCTGCTGTATGCTTCTCAGATCCAAGTTTGAAACCTTGCAGAAATAAAACCAAGGACTCAGAAAAGAAACAAAGTGCAGTTTATAAGTCAGATTTGTTTCACTAAATCAAGAATTTATCAGTATTTTCTGTTTCAATAATAAGTACTTATTATTAGAAAGTGAACTTTAAACCTAACAACCGACAAAATTGGATTGGATTATAAGGTGAGGTTTGTACATCCGACTTATATATTATAAAATTGTCTTATCTCTAATCAAAGTAAGACTTCTAACACTTATACAAAAGGGAAGAAACCAAAAAGTGATTAACTGATATCAATAGTGCCAATGAAAAAAACTGCATTGTTCAAGATGCAAAATGAAAGTTTGAACAGAAAAAAGGTAGCTAAAACTCTCTTAAATATTTCAGATTTTATAACCTAGAATCTTCAACTGTAACAGAAATTGAATGGAACAGAGTACGATATATACAAGCACATTCTAAAACAGACAAATTGTTTTGAAATGTACAGTAGTTTGACTAACCATGTTGATGAGGTTGACCATCCACAATGACACGCTCCCATGGTTTTTCCACAATATTCACAATAGCACCAGTAACCTACAGAAAAGCAAGTAAGAATTTTCTTTCTAGAGCAGAGAAACAACACCAAAAATTCCAAAAACTCGACAGAAAATCTGAATTCATATTACACTCAAAACTATTGCAATTGGTGCGTGAATAACATGGTACATGACTCATTAAAAGACGGTTCAGAACAAAATGTTCAGTTTAAAACAGATTAGAAAAACTACAACAGGATAAAGAAACAACAAAAACAAATAGAGAGCATCATGGAGTACAGAAACTGATAGAAGATTTTCAGTGACCAACCTTCTGGTAAAATGATACAAAGTGCTTGGCAAGTAGAATAGCAAAGTCTTCGACAGAAAGTATGTCCGAACATTCCTTTGCTTTCGCATAAACCTAATTCAACATTACATAAAACTAAAAAATTAGTGAACTGAAGATCACACAAACATGTTCCTGTTCTATATAAATTCAGCTTTCGAGAAACATGTACCATGACAAGAAAATAAGATTGACATTCATGAACAGGATCTAATCTTGAAAATTCAAACTGTTATTCATGTTCAAGCTCAACTAAATGGGTAAACCATCGAAAATAGATCTTAAGCAACATTCAGATCAAAGGGGTAAACGGGTTAAAAATTCACAACCAGAAATCAATTAACTGGTATAATATCAGCCCCGTTTAAGAGCACAACGAATCAAAACCTTAAACTCCACACACCCAAACACCTGATGTCACTTGCAGAGCAAGATGAGAACAGATTCAGATTCTCTACTTTTTTGTTTTCCACTTTCCTCACAAATCTTTCCACGTAAACTACGTGAAAATGTAAACACTTTTTTCAAAGTGATTTCAAAACTTTGATTCCTTAAGTTTTGAGAACGAACCCCATCCAATAGAAAGCATCAAGCAATCAGAACAAGTACAAGCTTCACTGTTAAAACAAAAAAACAAAAAAAACAGAAGAAGAAGCAATCAGAGATAGGAGTTGATATTTACAAGGTGGTACTTGTTATTACCGTGTTTTTCATGGTATCGGTGGCAACTATGTCAGAGTTATCATCGCGGAGATAGGAGTTGACGCAATCAGAGAAGAGACTGATACCCACGCGCCACTCCACAACGAAGTGGCGACCCTGTGGCGTCTTCCACACGCGCGCAACTCTCACGCGCTCTTTTCCGTGCCTCTGCTCGAACTTGAATCCCTCCACAACTTCATGCGCCATGTTTTCGGAACACTTTTACGTTGCTGTGTTCTTTTCTTTCTCTTTTTAAGTGAGGTGAAAGAGTGAGTAAGAGTGATTTTACGGTTTCGAGTTTCGCTCTATTTATACGCGCGCGCGTTTCAAGTTCGGACAATGGCACCTTCGCCTGTTTCACAGTTTTACCAGTAACTCTGTGTGCGCGTTACATCATCGTCCAAACAAGTTCCAATGTTTCCAATTTTTTAACTACATATTGGTCTTGACTTAACCAAGATTGAATTTCTTCGATTAATTAAAATTGGTTAATAAAATTAAGTTAGAGGAAAGTGAAACGAGAGACTAACATTTCCACATTTTTAAAATTTAATTCGTAATAAAAAGTATATTTTTTTTTATGAATTTGCTACGTGGAAAGAAACCCAATTTGAAAATCATAGATGTGTCGTGGAGTTACTAGGATAGGATAAGGACATGCAGGTTTTAAAGGTAAGATGTATTAAAATAAGTTAAAAGTCAGTACGGCAATCTAATTTATATGTTTAATGAATAAGTGTAAAACTTTATATTATGACGATTCCATCATAACTAATATATAATAATAAGTTTACTATTTCTATAATAATTTTAAAAAATATATTATATGTGCAAGGTGTGCATATTTAATTTTCTCTTGTTAAGGGTGAATATATTATTTGAAAAAAAAAATGTATTGTAAAACTTATTCATACTTTGTCTATTTGGTTTCTGCATAGGTTTTGTTTAACTTTCTTTGTGAAAAATTTCAAGTGTTTTTAAGTTGTATTCAAATCTTCGTTTATAGAGTTAACACGTGCTTTTAATATAGATTACCAAAGTCTGAACAAAGGTAAGATGAAGTATGTAACCTTATTCAATTTTCACTTTTACTATCAAATTATTATATTTAATAACAACCACAAGCTACTTTTAGTTACGAGCATCATGCGTTTTTTCCAATGTTCAAAGCAATAAAAGATTATGAACAATTAAATTGAAAATTAAACAAAGTTAAATAAAAGTAAAAATTATAAGATTGAAATTATAGTTAAAATTTAAAAAAAAAATACAAATAACTAAAAATATGATTAAATATTTGTTTGATCCTCTATCTTTGAGTAAAAATTGGAATCAGTCTATCTTTATAATTTTGGCAGAATTTAGTCCTTCAACTTTACAATTACGTGAATTTAGTCATTTCAACCATTTTAGCTAATAAGATTAAAGTAAAAATGTGTCAAACAGTATAAACAACTCAAATATTATCATAAAAAACATTTGAAACGTCAAATCAATTTAACAAAATTTGGTTAAAAGAACTAAATTCACAGTTGAAAGGACTATATTGGACCAAAGTTTCAAAATGAGACTAATTCTAATTTTCACCATAAATCAAGGACCAAAAATATATTTAACCATTAAAAATATACTTGACTAAACTTAACAAAACTATAATAAAGATTGAGTTTATTACTTATAAAAAGAACCCACATTTTATTAAATTGTGCAAATTTTTAATTCATAGAAGTTTGAGTAATTAATTATGTAATTAGAGTTTATAAGTTTTATTAATTAACTATGTAATCAAAGTTTATAATTATAATGGTATCTTCTTTTAAGTTTGTGTTTTAAGTTTGTGTTGTTTCTTTTTATGTAGAGAATATGTCTAAATGTGAAAAACTCATTTTTTGCATTTATTTGATTGGAGAAGTGTCGAATTAGGACTGTATTGATGAGAAATATTCATTACTGAAAATGTGACAACAACTAGAAAGGGGGAATAAAGAAGAAAAAGCATATATTCACTAAAATAAAAACGTTCTAAGATTTATAAGAGGTGGTTCTTTGTTTTCAATGATTAAATCTTTGGTTAAAATTGAAAGGAAAAAAGGTTGTTCAATAAAATAATTTTATTTTAAAAAATTTCATCCTCTTTGTTATTTTTCAGTGATATTTACCCTGCTTTAGTTAATTGTACATATTGTTTATGTATTTGTTAAAAACTCTTCTGTATTGTTTTTATTTCCCAGACAATTCTTAATTTGTACCCTTACATTAAAGGATTTTGTGTTAAATCTCCACATCTCTTATACTTTTGTTCGATTTTCTTATCGTGATTTAATTTTTTTTTTGGTGTTTCTCACATATTTTTTTCAATTTTGGGAGGAATTTTATTTACTTACTTAGTGTTATGTTATTGAGTTATTATATTAATACATTCTTTTATCATTTGCACGTTGGATATAAAACTTAACTAGAAAACAATTATTTATACCTTTTCCAAATATGTATAATGTGAAAATCTAACCTCAGATCTTTTGTTATAAAAACAGTGTATCTCTAATCCAATGGGTTGAAGAAAAAAAAAAGACAACAGAATACAAACAAAACTATAAATATAACTAAATATGTTTTATTTATACACTTATTTTTGCCGTACAATTAATTTAAAATAAAATAATATCCAAAATATTATTGTTGTTTGGGATTTGGTAATAAAATAAATAGATATAAAAATAAAAACATATACAAAAGGAGGAGGATGTGGAAAGTTCTATCCTCAAATGAAGTTAAAGGAGGAGGATGTGGAAAGTTAAAGATGGTAATCCAAACTATTAAGAATAATTTGAAGATTTCATTGTCACCAAATTTTGTGGGGCAAAATGAATATTTATGACAGAAACTTTATGTTTTAAAATAATTAAAACTTTAGTATCTTCGATTTACTTTTTCTGTGGAAATTTTAGATGGTCACGATTACACACGTCTTTCAACAATGGGATATAAACATTTGCATTAAAATAACAGTTTAATCTATTTTTAAACTTACAAAAATACAATCCTTTTTATATGTTATTTTTATATTAAATAATTAATGATAAAATACTTTTGGGTTCAGGCATGTAGAACTAGTAAAGTTAGACCAATTTGTCTCAAGAAATTTAATAATAAAGTGCATCAAAAAGGTTTTCGAGAATTGACTTGATAATAAGAATTTAATTACATCCGGGAGGAATGCTTTGTAAGTTTTTTTTTCTTTGTGGATTCAAAGTATAAATCCTTCGTTGGTTTTTTTTATTTTTCTTTTTTACAAATATCTTAATTAAGTTATCTGATAATTTCAATTGGGTTCTATTTTTTAAAATATCATACAATTTTATTAGTTTTATTAATATAGTATTAACGAGGTTAATTCATGTGACATATGTGGTTAGTGAATATTATGAATTCAAAAGATTCTTTCAAACAAGACCTTAAAAAGAAAACCATGGTAAATTGTCTTCAAACAAGAACTTCTAAATAATATTACGAAATTCAAAAAACTTATAAACCATGCATATTGTTGGTTATAAATTATCTTCTATGTTAAATAATAACTAAATCTAGAGTTTTTTCATGTAGTAAACTTTTTCGCATATTTATTACGAGTTCAATGTATTTTATTTTTTCAACTAGACCCTTTTAAGGAAGATGGAGTTTAATATTTTTTCTGTTTGAAAAAAATATAAAATTTCTATTTGGAAAAAATATAAAAACAATATTTAAAATTATAAAAATATAGAAATTTTGTTTTTAAAAAAATTATATAGAAAAATTATAAAAATATAAAATTAAAAACATAACAAAATATAAAAAATTTTAATTAAAATTTATAAAAATTTAAAATAGACAAGATGTTAAAATTTATTGAATATTTAAAAAAAAATATAAATTTAGTAAAATATAGATTTTTAATTAAAATTCATAAAATTTTGAAAATAGAAAAAGTATAGAAATTTATTTAAGAAATATTATTTTAGAAGAAATATAAAAACAGAAATTTAAAAATCCAGCAATTTAAGATATTTGAAATAAATTTGATTATTATTTTCTATTTAAAAAAATACTTTTCAGGATTTAATATTTAATATTTAATTATTTAAATGTAAAGATATTTTGAATTCCTAGCTTCAATATGATCATTTTGCACTGGAAAATCAGTCCAAATGTGGTTTTGAAAAAAACCAAATTCTGGACTTTTAAATATTACTTTGTTGTTTAAAATATTTAAGAAAACAAAAAACAGATTTTATAATAATCGAACTTCTTAAAATTAAAACAAAATTGCATAGAAAAGCTCCTACTTCTATTTTTATATTTATTTTCTAAATAATTTTTTTTAATAAATTTTAATGATTTTTCTATTTTATGACATTTATACATTTCAATTAACAATTTTGATATTTTTTTATATTTTGAAATTTATATTTTTATGGTTTTTCTTATTAAAACTTTTTTCTAAACAAAATTTTTATATTTCTATAGTTTTAAATATTTATTTTTATAAAAATATATATTTTTTCAAATAAAAAAAATAAAAAATTGTGTCAACAGGATGTAGTTGAAAAAATGAAATATATGTGGATTTAATGACGGTAATAAAAATATTCATAAATATATGCATGAAATATTTGCTTTTGAAAAACTTAATTAGTTTCGTTGTAAAATATAGTTATTAGAAAAACAATCGAATAAGACGGTTATTCGTTAAAAATAATAATGAAAAGTAAAAAAGATAATTAGTTTTATTTTAAATCTTAACATGTATAACTTTCAAATAAAAAATTATATCTGTGAATTTTATAATCACAGTATTAAGTTATTCACTGTAAAAGTGATAACCTTAGAAGGTTGGAATAATTTTGGTCAATTCAACGATGTGTTAGAAACTCAAAACTCATAAATTAAAATTTATTAACGATGAAAGCGCGAAAAATAATGAGTTTCATTTGAGTGACACATTCAAATAAAAGATAAGGAAACATGACAAAGTTGTAAAAAGAACACATCACTTTCAAGAGTAATCCCAAAAAATAAATGTCAGGATAGTATGAAAAATATTTAACATTTTAAAAAAATAACATAATTATGTTAAAAGGATTATATCAATTCATTTTTTAAATTTAAAAACAAAAATATATTAAAAATTTTTATATATCAATCGCAATTTCTAGCATATATTAAAGTTGAAATGTGTTAGACATTATAAATAATTCAAATGATAGCATGAAGCACATTTTACACTTTAAGAAAATTTAACGTAATTAGGTTAAAAGGATTATATCAATTTATTTTTTAAATTTAGGGACACAAGTATATTAACGTTTTTGATGTGTCAATCGCAATTTCTAACATATAATAAAGTTGAAATGTCTTAGACGGTATAAACAATTCAAATGATAGCATGAAACACATTTTACACTTTAAGAAAATTTAACGTAAATTAGGTTAAAAAGATTATATCAATTCATTTTTTTAAATTTAGGGACACAAGTATATTAAAGTCTTTGATGTGTCAAATGTCTAGTATATATTAAAGCTGACATGTGTTAGACAATGTAAACAATTCAAATAATAGCATAAAATACATTTTACACTTAAAAAAATTTAACGTAATTAGGTTAAAAAGATTATATTCATTAATTTTTTAAATTTTGGGACAAAAATATATTAAAATTTTTGACATAGACGAATTCTAATTTTGTATTAAAACTTCGATACTAAAAACATATTGAAATCCAAGATATATATATATATATATATATATATATATATATATATATATATATATATATATA
>Ga0214542_1012533_pt1 | contig 10849 bp, 5 predicted proteins | sample CNSS1metaG_FD_160096 | JGI IMG/M metagenome (GOLD analysis project Ga0214542, IMG submission 160096) | Root nodule microbial communities from cowpea collected in UCLA plant growth center, Los Angeles, California, USA - CNSS1 | ecosystem: Host-associated > Plants > Roots > Nodule | place: USA...
CTTTTATTTTCTTTAGTTTAAAATTCCATTAAGTTGGCTTGGTTGACTATTTTTAAGTTGACTTGTTGACCTTGACTTTGGGTTGACTTGTTGACTCAAAGGATTAGCTTAACCTAAAGCCAACATGCTAATTCAAAATTAACTTGTTTTGTAGGTTCATTAAGAGGTGGGACAAGGAAGGACAAGTGGCCCATTTAGATGGCTTTTGAAGAGCACATGTGGAGGAAAGAGAAGGAGCAAAGATTTCTAGAAACATCTAGAAAGGATGACCACATGCCTTGGCCTCCAAGAAGTCTAGAAACATCTAGAAGGAGCATCCATCTTGCCTTGGCCAAGAAGGCTTCTAGAATGTGTCCATGTGCTCTTTGTTGACCTACTTTCTAGACTCTAGATTTCGTTATTTGCATTGTAATCCTTTTTAGCTTATTTGTTAGAGCATTCCTTCTTAGGGAGTGGAGTTCTTTCAAGCCTTATCTTGCCTTGGCAAGTGGCAACATACACCACTCATCTTCAAGGTTTTCATGGCTTCTTCTAGCCTAGTCTTGTAGTGGCGTGAATCCTTCATTCTTCCTTTTTCCCTTGCTTTTCATTTTATGTTTCATTTTATATTGTTTCTATTATATGTTTTTCCTTTTGGTTTCTTACTTTCCATTACTCCATTCTCCTTCTCTCTAGAATCTTGGAAAGGAACCTTCACATCTAGATAGCTTGTTATCTTAATGTCCAATGGGGATTTCCTTGGTTTTCTTAACGAATCATCACCATATTCATAAGTCTTAAAAATGAACAAGATAATCCTACATCATTTGGTATCAAAGCCTGGTACCAAACATTTAAAAGCAATGTGTTTATACCCCAAACATTTAAAACATTTAATGGAACTTGATCTTAAAGAAGAGTGATGATGAGAGTGAACATTTTTCTTCCCCTTTCCCTAAAAGTACTTCTTCCCACACTTCTTCTTCTTCAATTGAAATGACTAAACCCCTTGAAAGTGGACGCCTTTATGACATTAATTATTGATTGATATGATGTGGAAAAGTACTAGCTCAAATGGTTGAGAGTACTTAATTGTGTGAGAGGACTTGGGTTCAAGACCTATGTATGCCATTTATGTGTTAATTAATTGATTATTATTTTAATAATATGCTTGATTATGATGAGTGATAATTTAATCCTATATTTATTGGAATTATCACGAAACATGAATAGATTGAATGGTTGTACCTTGACTTAGCATGGGGATCGGTCGAATCTGGGTAGGCCCAAATTAAACTTTCTTTTTGCTAAAATTAGTTTTGGCATAAATGTGAAAGGGCAAAGAAACCCTAGCTAAAAATGGGAAGCCAAGAGGGGTTGGAAAAACAGCCACTAATGAACCTTGAATGGCAATTAAACCCCAAGTTAATGTCATTTTCGTTTTTGGAATTAATGGTGCTTAATCAAGTGAATTTAGAGTAAGGGAGAGGAGAGAACATAGAAAGAAAGACATAGGGCAGCCTTGGGAATCATTTGAGAATCAGTGTGAGAGCAAGAAGGGGCTGCATTTTCGGGAGAATTGAGAACTGCTGCAGGAAAGGGGCAAGGGAGGACATTGTGGACTCAAAAGAAGTTTTAAATCCTCAAGTATAAGCAAGGAAATCCAAGTTAGGGGAGCTGGACTCCGTGCATTTAAATTCGTGTTACTATACTGCATGTTATATGTAAAATTGGATGTTTAATTCTGGCTTAAACTGCATAATGTCATGTTTCTGGAAATTTTTTAGAAACCGCCTGGCGGGCCTTCAAAGCCGCCAGGGGACACATCCATATTTTGTGAAGTTTTCTAGAGATGGAATTGCCTGGCGGCATGAGCCTATCCGCCAGGCGACGCTTGGCTTATCACCCAGTTTTGGGTTTCCCTTGATGAATGGCCTGGCGTTGATGAACACCCGCCAGGCGACGCAAGCAATGTGGCTTGATTTTGATGATTTTGGGGTTCTCGGTTGAGTTTGATCGGGGAACACAATAATTTTAAACATTAATTGATCATTGAATGCTATTAAACTTTGAATTACATGAGTTTGGAGATTAAAATTGATGAAATTGCCATAAACATCCTTTGGGGTTGGAAGAGTTTGGGGTTTTGATGAATTGAGTGTAATGGTTGTTAATTTCACTAGAATTGTTGTTGGAGATAGTTAAATTTGAATATTTGTGTCACTGTTATCATGTTCACGTGCGAAACAGCTAAGATAGGAAAGAAAAGCATTAGGGAAATGTAAGAGGATCTTCGCAGGTGCTGGAATTCTGGGAATTTTCCCAAAAATGCATGCACTGCTTGGCGGCAAGGGGCATGCCGCCAAGAAAGAGAGTAGTTTTGCATGGTTGCGAGGTGCAGTTATGGTCTGGGTATTTTTGACGTCTTGCAATTTTGGAAATAGGATTTTTTGGAAATTATCTGGAGACTTGGTATGAATTAATTTGAGGGTTCTTTTGGGTGGAAGAATTGGAATTCTTTGTACATTGCAGTTAATTCTTGAACTAGAATTATGATGGAGGTTAGTTGTGAGAAAAAGGGGGGACTTAGGTTAAGTAGACAAGGGAGTAATTGTTGGGTTTAAGTGTGAAATAAGAAGACATTAGATTTCAAAGAGTAAATGTGTAATGACAAACCGAGTTTATATTAAGGATTAAGGTTAAAAGTACTATGAGTTGATTGGGGCATGTTAAGGATGAGCAAGGTTGACCTTAAGGGAATTTAATTGAGTCAGTTTGGGATTGGTGGATTTACAAGGAAATAGGAATTTTTGGTAACAATTTGAGGAGTGTGGGAATAAAGAATGATTGGTAAGTTGTGAGTAACTTAGTAAAAGTTATTGTATTTGTGATGCCTGAATTGAGGATACCAACAGAGCTGTTGTGCCAAAACTAGTAATGCACGTGTCCTGGTGTAGTGTCTGGCGGTGGTGATTAACCTGCCAGGCGATAACTACGAAAATAGAGAAAACCTGGAACGTATTGCGCCTGGTGGTGGAGATCGTCCCGCCAGGCGATACTTGTAGAAATAGTGGGCTTCAAGACACTTGGCGCTTGGCGGTACACGTCCCCCGCCAAGCGGTCTGGAAGCGTGTTTCGCCTGGTGGCTTAGGAGCAGCGCCAAGCGATAATGCAGAGAATGAAAATCACAACAATAATAAAATGAACAAAGAAATTATTTCATTCTAACCTCGGAATCCATAATGAAATTATAATGGAACCAACCCGAAAAATTTAACACTCCATGGAATGCAAAATTAAAATAAAAATAGAAGGAGAATAGAGAGAGAAAGGAAACGAAATTAGGCCCCCCTAAGGGTTCCTAAACTCCGAAGTCCCGAACTTCCCTTTCTGCTTTCCCTTGGTCTCTTTATATAGGCCTTGATTGGACTTAAATATTATATTTTTTGTTGCTAAAATCTTTTATCTTTTGATATAATATCTCTCAATAATTAATAGATTTTATGAGTTTGTAAAATATTTGGAAGATTTCCTTTGTTGATAATTTGAGATATATTAAAGATAATTAATAAAAAATATTTAATTAATTATTCAGCAACTTAATTTTGGTCTAATTTCCAATTATACCCCATTGTAATCTCCTCAAATTATCTTCTAAATAATTCAATATCTTCAAGATATATTTGTTTTTTGTAGAGATCTAAAAAGTTTCACGAAGATCTTGTTATATTTAAAAAGATTTGGTAGTTATTATCTTTTGATATTTTATTATATAATTAAATAAGATAATTATTTAAAAATATCAAATAAAATATCTAAAGATATATTTTTCTAAATTAGCTTTTATCATAAATATTTATGAATTATGAAAGCCCTTATTCTGGAAAAAGATAGAGAAAATCGCAAGGTCCAATTTTTGTTGCATGTTCCCTCTTCTTGGCTTAGCCAAACTTCTTCACTTTTTCAAGCTTTTCTTGTCGTCTTTATGCAATGCTTGGCTTGGATTTTTGTGACTTTTATAATCTTTGATTTATTTTTAAGGTGTTGTGAAGCTTTAAGCAATTTATTTTCACACTTCCATGAGTTCAACTTAGCTGCAACTATACTAACACACCTCAAAATATCCAAAGAACATTTATGTAACTAAAAAGCTATTTTTAACATTTTTTTTTTGTATCTGATGCTCAATAAACTCAATTATAAGAAATCTCAATTAAATCAATCTTTTAAGAACAAAATTTAATTAAAATAGACATGGGTCTGTTTATGTTTATGTTCATGTTCATGTGCATGTGCATGTGCATGTGCATGTGCGTTGTGTGCGTTGTGTGTGATATTTTATTATTTTGTTACTTTATTAAAGAACGTTTTAATATCAATAACTGTAGATGATATTGTTTGAAAATTAACTTTCAAATATCAACACTTACATGCTGAAAGAAGTTCCTTCCAAAAATGATTAAAACCTTTGAACAATTTTTTGGGAATTCATTGTAGAAATAGCATCGGTACGTATTTACCCTACCACTGAATCAACACTCAACAACATGATTAAAAAATTTAAGTGAAAATTAGAATGGGTTTTTAAATAAGGTAGGTTCTATTTGCCTTACAAAACCCAATTTTGACTTTCATATTCATATATACCATTTTAGCCATGCTTATAGTAATTCTCTTAAAAATAACTTTTTTATCCTCGTGAAGAGTGATGTACTCATCACAACCTTAGATGGTAGTGATCATTTGGTGGACTTGACAATGAGATAGTAATACATTTTTTTACTAGATCATTGGAACATATCCTATGTGTGAAATTATATTCATCAAACTATCTTGAAATTTTATTGCAATTACACAAACATGTAAAAAAAAAAAAATTATGATACTGCTTACATATCTTTATATGGCACCACTAGACGCAGTTAAGTTATGATAGAATAAGTAAATTAACATAAATAATCAAGATGATTGTACTATATCTTTATAAATTGTGGAATTAAAATAGGTCTTCTTCATGCTTTAATTGTGAAAAACATTACACTCTCAAATGTTAATTGATATATTAAAAATGACTTATTTAAAGTATATCAACTAAAAATCATTCAAGATATTCATAATATATTAAAAGTCAACATCAACTTTAATTATCATAAATATTAAAAGTCTGAAATCTATAAATAGTAATAATATATGTTTCTGTACCACATTTCGTTTTTTTCATTTATAGTTACATTAACTTAATTTCATATTTATTTTAGTTTTGTAAAAAATAAATTCATTTCTATAATACATAATTAATTAATTTCAAACAAGATAACAAGAGGAAAGAAAAACGAATATATATATATATATATATATATTTAAAAAAAATAGAAAATGTTTTATTGATATTCTTAATTAATAAATATTTTCAATTTCACAAAGTTACATATAATATAATTCAGAATAAATATTCTATAATAAACGGAGCAGACAAAAAGTGGGAGATAGTTCGTAAATTATTCTATAATGTATTTCTAATCTTTTGTTCTGAAGCCAGACAATGACTAAAGAAACTGGTAAACACATTTGTTTGCTCGAATTTGAATGAATGAAATTAAATATATTTTTTCCGATGGTACACAATCCATTAAATAATAATAATAATAATAGAAATTCAATCAAAATAAATTTAATTCACTGTTACAATGGTATAATATATATATATATATATATATATATATATATATATTATAATATATATTTAGTAAATAATTATATCACTTATTTAGAGTTTAATATTTCTTGGATACTTCAGTCGAGATCTAAGAAGATATATAAATTAAATAGCATATGATGAAATAAATCCAAAGTTATTCGAGATCGTTTGAAAATAAATGAACACTACATCAGATCAAAGCAATAGGAAGTTGTTTCAAAAACAAAACAACAATCACAATCTAAGACTGTTTGGAAATAAACACTCATTACATATATATCAATGCAACAAGAAGTAGTTTGAAAAACAAAAGGACGATAAAAAGCAGTGGTTGTTTGAAAATAAACTATACCTATGGAAAGAGGTCTAGGTACCCAAAGAAGACACATTTCTTTGCAAAATGAGACTCTCACCTAGATCATATCGTGTATGGGAGGCTAATGTACCACCTGTGATCGAGACAATCTCTAAAAACATGGTGTGGCATCATATCGATAAAGACATTTCAGCCACAACAACTTAACAATCTAAGACGAGCAAGAATAACTCGGCCAGAGCAAATGATGATCAGGCATAATTAACAAAGAGATGAAGACATAAGATAAATTAATAAGACTCTAAACAACTTAAGAAAGGTAACTACATAGGCATCCTAGGCCGAACCTATAAAAGCTCATGAAAACCACTATAAATAGCATTATGTATTCATTCTAGCATTTATTACTGTCTGATGCATACTTGACTTGAGCGCTAGAGTGTCTTTGCAGGCACCCCCCATCTCAGATGTTGAAAACATTAATTTCTGGTACATATCAAACTACCTGAAAGTGTGGAAGAAGACATATCAGATTGAAGGCAGAAGTGTTTAGGAGTACTTCTTGTGGGACTATTCTAGGGTATATTTCGGTCCTATAAGAACATTTGGTGCCCAATGTGGGACCGGAGTATATTGCAAGAATAAAATATAATGGTATCCACTTGAAGTATGATCCACAATGAAACACAATCTGTAACTGAAGAATTGGGTAATAGTTTAGGAGAAATGGATTTACTATTGGAATTGCAAGAAGAGTTCACTAAGATAAAAATGTGGAATGTTGAGGGGATAGATGCTTTCAAGGAGAAGAATGCTAGGATGAAGAGAAAACTAGTGGAGACTAAGCACGAAAAAAAGTCACCATAAACCCACACAACACACTGATTCTCGTCCTTAAAGAACTCTCAAGATGTTGGAGGAAAGTGGTCATGGCACTAACCAACAGACAAGTGGTACCGTTAACACCTTCAAAATGTCGAAATTCATTTGTTGACAGGATGATGGAGACCCCTTTGTCTAATAACTAGAAATCCCTAACTATAGTCTGTTATAATGGTAGCTCTGACCCTGATGAGCATGTTGATGTGTATGTCATAAAAGCCATCCTTTACACAACGAATGATGCCATTATGTGTATATTTTTCCTGCGTCCTCAAAGGTGTTGCCTTGATTCTGTTCACAAGGCTTCACACATTCAATATTGATTGCTTCAACACATTGGCGACGCATTTCCGTACCTAGTTTGCTATTAGTCAGCCTCACGATCTTACCCCTATAATGCTCGTCAACATAGATCAGGAGAAAGAGGAGTCGCTACACGTCTTTATCGAGCGCTTTAGTACGATTGCCCTTAACATCCACAACCTCAACCTAAAGTTGGTGTTGCATTACATGATAACAACATTACAATCGAGCCTCTTTGCGGATAACTTGTGTAAAGAACTTATTGTTGATTTGGAAGAGTTGAAGGAGTTTAGAAACAAGATGATGGTTGAGGGAAGATCAACCGCGAAGAAATCATCTAACCAAGATACTGTTGGCACAAGCAAGCTTGAAGCAAAGAATTAATAAAGCCATGTGCATGAAGATTATAGGTGTTTGATGAAGATTGATGAAAATCCACTTGAAGATTAAGATTTAGTGTGTTAAATCTGAAAATAATATGTTAAATGTAATGTTTTGTTGTTATATCATGTTAGTAAGCTATATGATAGGTTAGATGTCTTATGTGTCTTAGTGTGTCTCTTTTAATCTATTAAAATGGGTTTTAACAGGTTAAAAGGTTTGCAGTACATAGTTTTTGGTATGAATGCATTCAATCAATTGAATTATTTTTCAATCGACTGATTTCACTTAAGTCAAGTGAAATCAACTGCTTGTACAAAAAATTCAATCGACTATTTTCAGTTAAACCAGACTATATATGTTGTGTTTTCGATAGCAGAGGTGCGAATATGAGTTTTTGAGCACGAAACTTTGTCATTCTTCTTTGGAAAACTCTTTCTCTCTTTGCAATACATAGTTGCAACTTGTGGTTTGAAGATCTTGGTTGATTTTGGAGGCATTTTGGCTTGTGAGTAGCTTGAAGAACACATGTATGGTTGGCTAGGGACAGCCACCATCAGGTTTGAATGTTCTTGTGCCTCTAGTTGGTTTGCCTGATGTGATTTCAGTTTTGTAAGTGTGATTATTGTAAGGTGTGTGTCTAGATTTTTGTGTGAGTCAAAAATCTTGTATGTTTCTTTGTTCAAAAGTGTAATCTGTGTGATTTGTAAAACTTTTGAATATAGTGGAAACTAGGCTCAGGTTGTCTTGGTAAGCTGGATGTAGCTTTGTGATTGAGTGAACTAGTATAAAAACAGTTGTGCAATTCTCTCTCCCTCATCTCACTCACTTTGAATCTCTTTACAAACTCAAGAAAACCAAGCAATTCATTATGTGGTGTGGTTTAATGCATTCTTGTGTAATATGAGGTTGTATACTTGTTAAAAATATTGATTGGAACAAGTCTTGTATGTAAAATATTTTTGTTTGAGTTAAATCTGTGAATTCTGCATTCTGCATAAATCTCCAGTGTTTTAGCCGAATGATTTGTCTTTTTAATCAACTATTTTATAGTTCAAGAACAAATCAGTATGTTGTTTTATGTTTTAATCGATTGAAAGTGTACTAGTCTGCTGCTTTTACATCCTTCTAGTCTATTTGATTCAATTGAAAAGAGGTTTAAGCTTTTGCAAAAGTTTTATAAAGCCAATTCAACCTCTTCCCTTCTTGTCTTAAATCACCATTTCAAAACTAACAGATACCTCATAAAAAGGAATCAAAGAGCAGAAAAGTGTCAAGTTTTTCAAGTACACCACCCTAAATGCTTGTAAGAGGCGTTTAACACAGACCTCTTGTTATTGCCTAGAAAGGCACAAACACCGTAGAATGCATATCTAAGTCGGTGATGCCAATGTCATTGTAACGTCGGGCATGCCACTGATGAGTCTTTAGTGCTAAAGACAGGGTTGAGGAGTTGATTCAAGCAAAGCATCTCAGGTATTATTTTTTAAGAGATGGAGGTGGGAGTTCTCAGAGTGAGCCGAGAAGGCATGATAGTAGAAGAGATGGTTATAGAGATCGTGACCAAGATGACCTAGCCAGGGGAGCACCTGTTGGCTCCTTCTCCAAGCAAGGTGGCACTAACCTAAAAGAAAAGCTCAAGGGTGTGGAAACTTATGGTGAAGGCTGAGGTGGTATTTTAGGGGCTCTCGAGTGAGGTTAGGCCAACTTTGGAAATAAGTATAATGAGTCAACATTTTGGCAATATTTCATTATTAATCTTAAATTGATTTTTACATCGCGAACACATTTATTTATAGCTAAAGAAACCCTAAAGGTGTCTCCAGCACCATCTTTGCCTTTTGGTTTTAACACAGCAGGTTTCTCGATTATGTCAATAAATGTTTCTTGCATGAGAACAATTCTCAGATTTATATATTAATCTAGAAAGTTGTATCCAACCAACTTTCCATAAAAGAATATTGAACATAGCAATAAAGTAGACATATCAAAATATCTAATAAAAATAAATATGTTAATACACATAAAAAATATATTTATCAATTATGAAAAATACTATTACTTACTACAATAGCTATTTTAATAAATCAATATTTTATTTAGTGGAAATATAATATAAATGGCTTAAAATATATGAATAAACAATTGATTGTCAAGTCATTTCTCCTATACACTTTAAAACACATGTATTATATACAATATTGTTCAAAATAATAAATAGTAATAATAAGTAGCCCGTGTTTATCACCGACAATCATAATTTAGTTAATCTTTACATTCCTAGCTTATCTAGGTAATTAGTGAAAAAATAATTTTTCTTTTAATGTTGTATCAAATATCTTGTTAATCCTTCTAATTACAAGTCTCTTGTCGCTTGAAATTAATAATTAACATGTTCTTAAATAGAATGTATCTTATACAAAATATTTTATAACTAAATAAATAATAATAATAATAATAAATTAATATCTTAAAGCTTTTAATTTCATCATATAAAATTGTTAACAATATCTATATCATACATAGATTAAATAATTGGATAATTATATAATTAGTCACTATAATATACATAACTCTAATTTATATATCACTTTTACTGATTAATTAATCAACATTCATAATTGCCTCCAAATAACATCAAGAATAAATAAATAAATAAAAACCATTGAAAACGGAAAACCTTTCAAAAAAATTTAGTTAAATAAAATTTGTAAAGCCTTTCATACAATTGTTTTTGTGTACAAAATTGCACATCGTTTCTGTGCAATTATTGTGGAATTTAATATATGTCATGCACAATCAATCATGTTCATAAAATAAATTAGAAAAACTAAGGTTGATTCTTAAGTTGTCAAGTGGACCTTATTACAACTTAAAAATAAAGCAAAACTAAGATCCATTAATTGGTTAACCCAAAACATAATTTGGTCATCCAATTTTACAAAGGATTGAGTCATTATTTAAACAAACTAATTACTTAGAAACTACAACAAAGTGATGTATTAGTCATTCTCCATTTGGGTCATGATGTGATTCATATCATACCCTACTTCTTCGAGAAGATTTGTCCCGAATCTTAAGGCTTTATTTTTTTACTAGTTTTAATATAAGTTTATTATGTCATTGTCAAGAACTTTATTTTTCCACAACTTGAAATTAATTCTTGATAACGCTGTCGTTGACGCGTTCAAATTAATACTACTTATCTATAACAACTTCAGTATTGTTAAGAAAGTAGTCAACAAAATAGTAAGGGTAAAGTAACCCAAAGTCGTCTCCCAACGAACACA
>Ga0214542_1012534_pt1 | contig 10848 bp, 9 predicted proteins | sample CNSS1metaG_FD_160096 | JGI IMG/M metagenome (GOLD analysis project Ga0214542, IMG submission 160096) | Root nodule microbial communities from cowpea collected in UCLA plant growth center, Los Angeles, California, USA - CNSS1 | ecosystem: Host-associated > Plants > Roots > Nodule | place: USA...
CCGATATAAAACCGACAGAGAATGTGCTTAGGGTGCACATAGGCCAAGCATGAACTTTGTCCATCATCAGAGTGTAGCATTTTGGATTGAACTGAACATTCATCCAAGATATCATCAAGCACGTACGTTGCATCCGTGAGTTTCTGCAGCCAATCCTTCACGGCATGACTTGTTATTTGCTTTCTCTCAGCATCTCTGAGGACAGCACGAATTGCGGTGAGGTTGCTGGAAAGCTTATGAGTCTGTTGTTCAACACCCCAATAAGTTGCAAGTTGGTCTTGAACAAAAGATCCCAAATTTTCAAGCACAATTCCCAGTAAAGCCTCTGCCATAGAAAGAAACTGGTGTTGGAATGAAGGAAAGGTTGGAGAAGAGAGGTGGATAGGAGTGAAGAAGAATATCTTCAGAAATATTTGTTGTGTTCATTTGAAACAGATTCAATAATTGAGAAGAGGAGAGGGACCTAATGATACAAAAGGAAATAAATAAAGTGACTTTTGTTTGACAGCTTTAAGTAAATGATTGAGATTCTACAGCCTTCACCAAAACTTCTCTCCTGCTTTAAGAGCCTCTTTATCACTAACATATAAATCTATCAAGATAAAATAAAACATAAATAAACTTTGGCTAAAGAATTAACGAAAAGTAATAACAATCTCATCCATTGTTTAAAATTATCTTTCAACTGCATTATGTTCACAAATGAACTTAATCTCCTCCTCTTTAGACCTAATATATATATATATATATATATATATATAGATATATATATATATATATATATATATATATATATATATATATATATATAACTACACACTTTCTAATTTTTATTCCTTCTAATCGTTGGTTTACCATCAAATTCATTCGCATCTCCAATATATTTCTCATCTTATCATAACCTTGAGACAATTATGTTCAGATGATGTATGTCAATTAAATACTTTCTATGTCTCACATTTAAATATTTATTGTATATTTCCTTTTGCATGAGAATGTTTAACACTTCCAATTTAAGTGTTTAATAACATAAATCTTTCGCTTACTATATAATATAAAAAATTTATCTTCTTTACTCTATTATTATTGATTTTTGTTTCATTTAAAGAACTCTTTTTGTTTTACCAAAACACTTTTAGTTATTTCACAACCATTAACTATGTTGATAGTTGGAAGGTTTGGTTAGATTTTGAAGGTATTTTTCATCTTATCATATCCTTACGGTGTGTTCGAATGAGATGATTCTTAAAATCATTGAATTTGCGAGCTTGGATTGTTCAAAAAAATTGTGTTCCTTTTAAATGATTTGCACATATTTCCAAAGATGGATTTATGAATAACCATCTAAATCTAATATCTTCGTAAAGGCACATATTTGGAAGGATTAATGGGGATTTGGCATTTATAACCTCATGAGACATGTGCTTTATAGATAGATTATTATGGCAATGAATAACTAGAGGTGTCAATTTGGCCCAGCCCACAGGATTTGGCCCTGACCCATGTGGGCTAGGGCCAAAAAAGCCCACACTGAAAAAAAGCCCCCAACAAAGAAGCCCACAGGGCCAAAAATCCTACAAAAGCCCTGTGGGCTAGGGCCAACCCATGGGCTTTCATCTTCCACATGAAAAATATATTATTTTCTAAAACATATTACTATTTGTGGGACAGGCCCAAAGAACCGGACAAGCACGACGACCCGAATAGGTCGAACGACCCAGACCTGCCCGACGACCTCGACAAGAACAACACTCGAACGGGCCCGATGATCTAAACAAGCCCAACGACCCGAACGGGCCCGACGACCCAGACGACCCGGACGGGCCCGACAACCAGGACAAACTCGACAATACGGACAGGCTCGACGACATGGACGGGCTCGACAATCCGGACGGGCCCGACGACACGGACGGGCCCGACAACCTAGACAGGCCAAACGAGCCAGATGGGCCTGACACGTCGGATGGGCTCGACGACCCAGACGGACCATAAGACCTACATGGGCCCGACAACCCGGACGAGCCCAACCACCAGGACGGGCCCAACGATCCGAACGAGTCGGACGACCACGACGGGCCCGACGACCCAGACGGGCACGACGACCCGGATGAACCCGACGTCCCGAACAAGCCCAATGACCCAGACAAGCCCAACGACCCAAACGGGCTAGACGACCTTTATGGACCCGACGACCGGACGGGCCCGATGACCAGGACGGGCCCTACGACTTGAACAAACCCGACAATCCGGACGAACCCGACGACCCGGCGAACCCGACGACCTGAATGGGCCCAACAACCTGGACTGGCCCGATGGCCCGGACTGGCCCGATGGCCCGGACGAGCCCAACGACTCGGACGGGTCCGATGATCCGGACGGGCCCGACAACCTGAACGGGCAAAACGACCCAAGCGAACTCGGATGAGCCTGACGACCTGAATGGTCCCGACGACCTGGACGGGCCTGACCACCTGGATGGGCCTAACATTCCGAACGGGCCCGACGACCTAGATGAACCAAATGGGCCCAACAACCCAGACGCGCCCGATGATCCAAACAGGCCCAACAACCAGAACGGGCCCAACGACCCGGACAAGACCGACAACCCGGACGAGCTCAATGATCTAGATAGGCCCAACGACGCGATTAGGCTCGATGATCTAGACAGGCCCAACGATCTAATTAAGCCCGTTCAGGTCACCGAGCCATCTAGGTAGTCGGGCTCGTTCGAGTCGTTAGGCCTGTTTGGATCATTGGGCCCGTTCGGGCGGACGGGCCCGTTCAGGTGGACGGGTATGTCCGGGTCGTCGGGCTCGTTTGGGTCTTTTGGCCTATCTGGATAATCGGGCCCGTTAGGGTCATTGGTCCCATATGGGTCGTCGGGCCTGTTTGAGTCGTTGGGCCCGTCTAGGTCATAATGCCCTTCTGGGTCGTCTGGCTCGTTCAGGTCTTCGGGCCCGTCCAGGTCATCACGCCCGTTTGGGTCGTCATCCGTTCGGGTCGTCGGGCCTGTGGTGGTCTTCGGGCCCATTCGGGTCGTTGGGCTCGTTCTGGTTGTTGGGCCCGTCCGGGTCATGGGGCTCGTTCAAGTCGTTGGGCCTGTTTGGATCATCTGGCTCGTTCGGGTCATCGAGTCTGTTCAGATCTTCGGGCCTGTTAGCATCGTTGGGCCTGTCTGGCTTGTCGGGCCCATCCGGATTGCGAGCCCGTTTGGGTCATTGGGCCTGTTTGGATTATTGGACATGTTCGAGTCGTTGGGTCCGTTCGGGTCTTCGGGCCCGTTAGGATCGTTGGCCTCGTCCGGGTAGTTGGGCCCGTCTGGGTCGTAGGACCCGTCTTGGTCGTTGGTCCCATATGGCTCGTCGGGCCCGTCCGGGTTGTCAGGCCCGTTTGGATCGTTGGGTCCATTCGGGTTGCGGGCCCGTTCGGGTCGTTGGGCCTATCTGGATGATCGGGCCCGTTCGGGTCTTTAGGCCCGTTCGGATCGTCGGGCCCATCCGGGTCGTCGGGCCCGTTCGGGTTGTTGGGCCTGTCTAGATCATTGGGGCCGTTCGGGTCTTTGGGCCCGTTAGGATAGTTGGGCCTGTCCGGGTGGTTGGGCCCGTCTGGGTGGTGGGCCCGTCCGGGTTGTTGGGCCCATCCTTGTCATTGGGCTCGTCCGAGTCGTCGAGCCCGTCCAGATCGTCGAGTCGGTCTGGGTCGCTTGACTTGATCTTTGACTCTTTCTTAATGTAGTATTATTTGGGGGCTGACCCACCTTAGCCCTAGCCCTAACCCACTAGAGAGGGGGCTTTGGGGGCTGGGGCTTTTTTTTGACCCCCTCATTTTGGGGGTCCCTAAAATGGGACTTTATGAAGAGTAGGTCAGGACTGGCCCATGGGCTAGGGGCCAAATTGACACCTCTAGTAACAGATAAATAAACATTACACAGAAACTGTCCTAACTACTCTAACAATATTTAGAAGACACCTATGTAACAAGTGAACAGGACAGTGCAGGTTGCTCTTGCTTGTCTCAGTTGTTCTATTAATTTCCAAACTGGTTGCTACCATAGGTTGCACAATCATTGCCTCCAAACTGCCTAAGCTCAATTTCAGCACATCTACAAACTGTTCTCATTTTTCACAATTAGCAAAGAGCTCCAACATTTATGTTCTTACACTCAAATGAAAACACTTTGAATCAGGAATGCAACGCAAAAAGAATCAATTACATGGAAGATCTGTGGATAAAGTTATAGGTCAAACAATCAACAAATCAGCAAATGTCAGAACTGCCAGAATGCACTTTTATACTTATTCATCAAAAATTTGATGTAACAAGTTAATATTAACACATTTAATCTAAAAGGAATCAAATTTAATCTAAAAAAAAGAAATAGGAACAAAATACTTACCAAGGAAATGCAATTAGCTTATTAAAACTCATCACAATTGGGACTCATCAGTAATCCTAAACCAAGAATTAAAGTATGTTCTGAGTTTCATCTAAACTAGGAAATTAGTGAAAAACATTAGGCAAACAAACTTGTACAATTCTAGCAGAGTTTGAACAAGGAAATTTCTATGCACATGTTCGAAAGAATCAATCTATACTTATTCATCAAATTTCCACGATTAATCTATTCCCCTTGCCTCTTTGCAAACTAGAATCAATAAAATCTGCAAGAATTAAGATGGAAGGGAGAAAATAATAATGATTTTAAATAGAGTTAAGAATGTGCTTTTTAAGAGTACAAATGGAAAGGCAGAAAATGAGACTGAATATGGGAGCATAAGAAATAATGGGAGTGAAAATTGACAATGCAATTTGAGATGATACAAGTTCAAAGACATCCAACATTTTCATCATTCTGTTTTTAAAGGCATATTTTCATTCTTGCAAAGCTATGATAAGGGATGTCAACGGAGCGGGTAGGGTACGGGTAGTAGTTCTCATGTACCCTACCGCTGGATAAATATTCGCCTCGTACCTATACCCATATATATCGGGTATCCGTTATTCGGGTACCTGCCTATTTTTTCATATTCACGGGTATCCACGGGTATTTACAAAATTATTTAAAAAATAAATATATAATCATAAACTCAAATAAAATAAAATACATTAGTTATAAATTTTAAAGAAAGTTCAAATAAACTCAAGTTCATACAAGTCCAAATAATTATAAAAATAAATATAAAATGACGTTCAACCCAATGGAAATTCTTTAATTAGTGTTTTGATCAACCAGCCCACTTTCTCCGATTGATTACTAAAAAATAAACCTCAACTGTCACGTGCCAAGTATTCTTATTTTGATTCCATCATTTGACAACAAGTATACCATGAATGTCACTGTCTATATAGGGTTTGATGTATATGTCTAATTTCAAAGAAAGAAAAGAGAAGAATATATGTCAAGCAAGGGGTGTACCCGGAAGAAGACAACATACCAATACTTGAAGTTGAAAGAATGAAAACAAAAGACAAGATGTGTAGCTTAGAAAAATTAGATCAGAATGTTTTTTGCTAATATATATATATATATATATATATATATATATATATATATATGTATGAGGATATTTTTGTGAATTAAAGTTTAACGGGTACGGATACTATGATACCCGTACCCCCCACGTTAATATGCGGATATCAAAATTACCCATACCTGCAGTGAGTATCCATTTTTAATATTCATTTCCTACCCATTGCAGGTTTTATCCACGGATACTATTTTTTTGACATCCCTAACTCTGATATCTATGCTACAAAGTCATAAAAAGGAGTGCGATTTTTTTTTTACAAATAAGCAAGAAAAATCTTCATGCAAGGATCTAAATATACCTTAGGAAGACTAAATTTTTATTATAATCTTCTCTTCAACAAAGCTTCCCTAAACATCTTGATTTCAATTCCGACACAACAGTTCACACTAGAAATCAGAGGTTATGGTATATGACATCTCATCTTACTGAAGACTACTATATTAAAAATTACACAACAATAGTTTAAAAAAATTATAATCAATGTTCCAAGTTATTACTAGGGTATTTACAATAATGAGCCATGTTGAGATAAACAAACAAACGCCATCCTCTTTCATTGAATGAGTGTTTATCCATCCATTTCAATCTTTCCTTGGATTATAACGAGCCCTGTAATAAACAGAACATGGTGCAACTTCAACCTTCAAAACAATGTAAGGCTATGATCCTTCATTACGTAAATTCTTCCAAAGATTTTCCTTTACTGTATAAATCAAGTGGCCAATTGTCGTTCATTATTTAAAATATTTGTATTCTTTGACTCATTAATACACAACGCATGGGTACACAATGATAGTAAACTTATGCATTATATAATTACGTAAAAGATTAAGATAAAATACGAGTCACCTGCATGTCTGAGAATTAGTGGCCATAGTTTGTTTCTTCTATCAACGGTCCAATATTTAGGACACTGAAAAAAAAAAAGTAAAATATCATGATTTTTATGATATTTTTGAACAAAGATTTTGAACAACTTCCATATGTGAGGTGTGAATGGCTAAATTATCTCACAGTATATATATGTTAAAAACCCTTTTCCTCTAAAGGGGAAATTGAAATCTGCATTTTATAAAATTTCTTAGCTCAGGTATTGAGACTTACTAGAAGAACTAGAGCGCGGTACTATTGATTTTCGATCTGATTCATAGTCGAAACCCCAAATTTTGGCACACATGGAATGACTCATTCACGAATCAATTATACGATCAAAGGAGTTGTGACCAAAACGGTAGCTCCTTTTGTTCTCCTTGCAAACCGCAACATCCCCTTCAAATGTTTCCATTTCTCTTGGTCTTCTTCATTCCACACATCATCAAGAACACGTAAATATCTCTTCTCTGCGACACTTCTTCAACCCTTTTTCGCATTGTTTCTAAAGTATGGAGATTGGGGTTTTGTCCAGTGGCATACTCTATGATGGATTGCAGTATTGTCTTCACATTGAAATCAACAGAAACATACACCCAAATTGTCAAGTCAAAATGTTTGCATACCCTGTGATCATGGAAGACATGCTTGGCAAGAGTTGTTTTGCCAAGTCCACCCATACCAATTATTGGATAGATGGTGAGGTCTTCATTGTCATTAGCATCTTCTAGGAGAAGCTTCACAATTTTCTCTCGATCCTCGTCTCTGCCACAGAATATGGGTTCGGTTATGACAGAGCTAGTTTGATCATCGTGACCATCATCTACTGTTTGCTTCTCTGTGACACCATCACGTAATTCAAACATGCGTCTTTCTTCATTAATGTCGTGAAATCTTTGTGCGATGTCTTTCATCCTCTTGCCAATATTGAAACGAAAGACAATCTCCTTAGGATGGAGACACGATAGGCACGAAGTATGTCCACCAGAATGCACCTTTGTGGAGTGAATTGAACATTCGTCCAAGATATCATCCTTCACACATGGCTTGTTATTTGCTTTCTCTCAGCATCTCTGAGGACACCACGAATCGCGGTGAGATTGGAAAGCTTCTGAGTTTGTTGTTCAACACCCAGTAAGTTCCAAGTTGGTCTTGAACAAAAGATCCCAAATTTTCAATCACAAAGCCCAACAAAGCTTCGGCCATTGGGAGGAACGAGCGATAGATTGAAGGAAAGGTTTGTGATGATTACGGATAAGAGAGGCAACGATGAGTGAATAATAATTTGGTTGGAAAGAATTTCATGTGTAGTTTAACTAACTTGTGGTGGGTGTTAGGAATATAAGCATTACTGTAATTACAGAAGCAAGGAAGATTTTATTTTGAAGTTTATCTGAGTAGAATGGAAAATAAACAAATGTCATTGATATTGTGAAAAAAAAAAAAAAGAAGACTACAAATAGAAGAACATCTTCAAAAAAGTTTCAACAGCTTGATGATGGAATCCCTTCTTCATGCTGCTCAAGAATAAGTTGTCATCCCAATAATATTCAATTTAATCTTTATCATTAGTTTGATCAAATAATAATAAAATCAACATGTCATGTCTCAATTTGTAATTTTTATGAATGTTTTTTATATACCATGGTTTGATATAGAATACCTTGTCCTTAATAAAAGGAATGTAACAATAAATTAGTTTCATTATCATTTCTGATAACTTTAATTTACTTGTCAAATTGCCTTTCAAATATGCTAATAAAATTTTTCAGAGTTTTCTAATTCAAATTTGAGCTTCACCAAAAACATCTAATATAATTATCTACTATGGTAAGAAAATATCTTTGATGATTGATGGTTCGCATATTATAAGATCCTTAACTGTCCAAGTGGATTAAGTAAAAAGATTGATATGCATGAGAAGTGTTGACAAGGAAAGTTTTTGTTTTTTTTCATTCTTTGCTTAGTAGAATGACAGAAACGACAAATTTTACATAGGTAATTGAAATTACAATTATAAATAAAAGAATACAATCCAAGCAACATAGTCCTTGTATAAGTAGAAATTTGTCTAAACTTAAAATGTTACAAAGCACTAATAGAATAAGAGGATTTCCTTGTTGAGAAAAAAAAAAATTGATTTGACTAAAATTTAGGATTTAGTGTTGAAGGAGATTCTGTGAGAAAATACAAGGGATCCACCTCATCTACCAAAGTAATCATCTTCGAAGTTATAATGGAGAGAAATGTTATATAAGAAAACAAGTGAGCAATGTAGTCAATTTGAAAACAAAAATCACATTCAAGCATAAAACAGGGGAATACTGAAACCTTGTTTTATTATTCAATATACACACTGCGAAAAAGGCTACACAATTTTCAGGGACAGACCGACACATCAGGGAGAGAAGTAAGCACAAGACTATTGAACTTACCATAAAAAGTCGGTTTCATCATGAAAATAGTTTTATATTTGGAATGTGGTTTATGTATTGCCAATCCTCTCCTGTTTCCCTCTTGCACCGCTTCTCCAGATGAGAACAATTGTGTATACTTAAAGAAGACAAGTTGGTGAGGCGTTGAATGCTACTCGGCAGTGACCTCAACTCCCAACAGTTCACTATTTCTAATCCTTGAAGAGAAGTGATGTCTCCCAGCCAGTCCGGCAATGAAGTAAACGTGCATCCCAATATACCCAAAGAACGTAGGGAGGGGACATGTTGTAAGCCATATGGTAATGTGGAGCCACTCCTGATTGTCACGTGCCGAAGGGCAGTTAGTTGGCTCATATTGCTTGGTAGATCCACCAACTCTGGACAATCGAGGATCGTCAAATTATTAAGACAAGCCAAATGTCGCACACCTTCAGACAAATATTTTAATTTGTGACAGTCAACAATGTACAATTGTCGAAGAGAAGTTAGACCATCCAGCGCGTGTTCTGAGAAATACTCCAGATCATACCAATCTACAATGACAAGCAACTCTAGTGCACCCAACCTGCTGATTTGGTCGGGCAGTACCTTCACTCCTTTAATTCCATGAACCTTCAAGGTCCTTAGACAACCCATATTCTCCACAACACCTTCCATAAAGGAAGTCACTTCGTCAATTCTTTCAGCATAAAGTTCCTCAACAAAAGGAAGACATGGAAATTTAACGTTAGAGACGTCCTCAATTCTTAATTTGGAAAGACGAGGGAGCATCTCTACTCCTTCATCACTCAACATTCTCTCCAAATTTGGTAAATTTTCCACATTCAATTCCTCCAACGATGGAAATGCCTTCTCCACGTTGTCGTAAGTCTCACCATCTATGCACTTCACATTTTTCATTCCACACACCTCTAACCTTTTCAAGTGTCGTAGTTTACCAAGTGGAGGAAGCTCCTCACAGTTGTAACAGTCCAAGAGCTTAACTTCCACCAAGTCTCTCAGAGCTACCAAACTTCTCATCCAACTCGATAATTGTCTTCCCTCATATCCGTTCATCTCAAAACTCTTCAAAGTCGAGGGAGGTTCTAGGGCTTCCAGTACTCTCTCCACACTCACATTACTACTTTTTGAATTAGCACTACCATCCCATGACAAGTGCAGGATATTCAAGTTCTTCTTACCAATCAAATTTGCTTGTTTAGCATCCCATTCACTGGAGACGTTCTCAAGGCCTTTGATTCTCAGTGTGCCTCCCAACTTTAAGCTATGCAACTCCCCTAACCCACACCCTGGCTTTGAACCAACAACGAAAATGCTAAGTGTTCTTAGATGCCTTAACTTGCTAATATTCGGAGGCATTTCTGCTATTGAATCACAATCATCAATCACAACATGTCTTAAATCCTGTAATTGCGCCAAGTTTTTGGGTAGCTCAACATCGGTACAAGATTTCAGTTTCAATATTTGCAATTTCGGCATCTGAGAAATTATGCTATTTAAGCATGCTTTGTTACAAAAAGACAAACTCAAGTATCTCAAATGTGCTAAATCCTTGTTTGGGGAAAATAGAGGAGTAGATTCTAAGCATAATGCCCGAAGATAATGATTTGATGGCCCCGAGCCAATATCACCAAAATCAAGAAAAGTACGCAAGGATTCAACTTTCTTGAAAGCAGGCATGAATCCACGCTTGAATGCAGCCCGATCAAAAGAGGGGCCAGAATTAAACAAGCTTGAATAGTGAACTCTGGCTGACAACACAGTCATACTTGAAGCTTCAATAACCACACATTCCTCGCCCATAATAGATTGGGCAAGATCATGAAATAGATCATGCATCTTGAAACTTGTGATCATACCAAATTCATCATACTTTGCTTCTTGGAAAAAGGATCTACTATATAATTTTCTCCACACTTTATTTCCAACATCCTCCACTTCTACGTCTCCTTCGGATTTAATAAATCCATTGGCCATCCAGAGATGAATAAGTTCTTCCTTATCTATTTCAA
>Ga0214542_1012535_pt1 | contig 10843 bp, 8 predicted proteins | sample CNSS1metaG_FD_160096 | JGI IMG/M metagenome (GOLD analysis project Ga0214542, IMG submission 160096) | Root nodule microbial communities from cowpea collected in UCLA plant growth center, Los Angeles, California, USA - CNSS1 | ecosystem: Host-associated > Plants > Roots > Nodule | place: USA...
TTTTTTGCGGCTGCCATGGTCTCACTGCTGCTGTATCAATATTTAACTAAATTTGTATGCTCCAATATTATGAATTGTGATGCATAATGTTGACAAGGAAGGAAATGAACTTAAAACACTTAAATTTAAGCTTTTGTAAGATAAAAAGAAATGGAAAAAAAGTGTTTTCAAGTTTTGTATGAAGTGACTGTGATCAAACCTGGTGCAACTAATATATTGTTAATTAAATTATTCTTCTAAATTCTACAACAAATTCTGGGAATTTATAGTTTTCATGGAATTAGTAAGTTTTTCACTTGTGTGATTATTTAACTTTCTTTTTTTCTTGTCCATCTTCTCTTCTTAACTTTGACAATTCAGACTCATTCATTTATCCACATTCACATTGATTAAAAAAGATTTGATATCAATTTTTCACTTGATACATCTAAACAATCTAACTATTTTTTATCCTAAATCAATTAAAATAAAATGGATGTAACACACCCACTCATTAGATTCGAACTCAAGATAAATCTTAGCAAATAGTCCGAACTCTGCTACCACATTCAGAAACAACCAAACTACACCACTTCAACTCTGACACAAACCAGCAAAAAATCTTCGTCCTTCTCTTCACCACCGATTTTCTTCGTCCTTTTTTTTTTTCCTTTTACCTTGTTGTTTAAGGAAGTATCATTAAAATAAGTGTTTAATCAGAGCTGCTCTCATGTTCAAGGGTTTATTGCCTACCCCTTTGGCCAATTTACTTTGAAAAATGAGTTCTTTTCAATGATAATTCTCTAAAAGTTTAGAAAGTAAAAATGTCACAGTTCAGCGTGATTCACTGCAACAGTAAGTGATAAGACATGATGGAATGTGCACAATTTCATACATTGCTGTCCGTTGGGGTTGCCTCGAATCACACAGTGATGATGACAGACAGGTTCTGTCTGGTTGTGGCTTCACGAGTTTCCTGCCACCGCTTACTCTATTCTTCAAGTGAACGCATCTGCTGATTTTCGTTTTCAAATTCACACTGAAATTTGTAGATAGACAGAGATAAGACATGGCTCTGGCATTGAACATCTCAGTGGGTTTCCCACACCAGCGTTGCCCCACTCTCTTCAAACCCTCCAGACCAATTCTCTCCTTCCCCACCGCTTCCGCTGTCTCCTCTTTAACGCAACTCAGCGTTTCCGTAGGTGAAGATTTCCCCGACAACTACAGCGATTGGATTCCCAACTCCGACCTTCGCAGAAGATGCGGCATTCTACTCCATCCGACGTCGTTTCGAGGGCCCCACGGCATCGGCGATCTCGGTCACGAGGCCTTCCGTTTCATCGATTGGCTCCACCGCGCCGGTTGCTCCGTTTGGCAGGTTCTTCCTCTCGTGCCGCCTGGCAGAAAAGCCAACGAAGAAGGATCCCCTTACTCTGGCCAGGTTCGATTCGGTTCAGATTTTTTTTTTTTTTTGTTTCGCTCAGCTATTTCGGTGTAATGCATTCACTTTTACATTGTGATTTTCAGGATGCGAATTGTGGCAACACGCTCTTGATCTCTCTTGAAGGCCTCGTCGACGATGGGCTGTTGGAAAAACACGAGCTTCCAGAACCGATGTGAGTCGCGTAGTTTTTCAGTTTTATTTGTTGTAATTTCCTTTTGTTCAACGATTTGTTAAATGAATGCAGTGATGCAGAGCGCGTCAATTTTTCAGTTGTTGCTGAACTTAAGGATCCTCTGATAACCAAAGTAAGGTGTTTACAGCTTTCTTATTACTAGAATTTTTCCTCACCTCATCCATCTGCTGCTTCTTTTTTTTGTGACTCTTCCTTTTTTTTACATAGGCATCTTTGTCTGTCCTGTGTTTTATATCGATTTTCCTGTTTTGGAAATTCCATCTATAGGCTGCAGAGAGGCTCATTTCAAGTGAAGGAGAACTCAAAACGGAGTTCGAGAATTTCCGAAGAGACCCTGATATATCAAGTGAGACACTCATTTTTTTTTTTTCAGTTCTATGTAATTTGCATATATGTCTTTTAGCTTCAGTGCCTTTTGATTATACAATTATTTTATATTATTTATATGTAAGTGCACAGTTAGTCGTCTGCATATTTTCATTGTTATTTTACTTTTTCTCTTCCCACAGTTGTTTAGATTTTGTCCTCCTATTCGTGCTATTTCCCCACTTAATACAGCTTTTTGTTTGTTGAAAACAATTCAAACGGGAAAATAAATAGAATCTGGAAGTTTGTTGTGATCGCAAATTCCAATCAAACAATTGCAACAAGATAATTAGTTCAAGCTAAAAAAAAAAATATGAATACTTCATGTTTCTTATGGATGGTTGCAGCATGGAGACAACTTATTGATTTTAGGATTACGTGTTACAGAAGTTGGAAGGAAAGAAACATTAGGATTGGTGGTGGTAATATGTAAAATACTGAGTGGGCAGAGGACTTAGATATTGAGAAGTTTCTTGTGGGTTTGAAGATACATGCATCTTTCTTAATGTTACTTATCAGTTTGCGAGACTTAATTTGGAAAGTCTTTCAAAAATCATTCGAGGGATTTCTCTCTTTGGTATGGTTTTAACTAATAATATATTTGCAATGCTGTAGGCTGGCTTGAAGATGCAGCATATTTTGCTGCTATTGATGACAGTTTAAACACATTCAGCTGGTACAATTGGCCTGAGCCTTTAAGAAATCGCCATCTTGTAGCTCTAGAAGACATTTATCAACAGAAACAAGATTTTGTAAGTACATAAATTATCCTTATAGCTCAAATTTTCGTCTACTTGTTATTGCTATACTTCTACTTATAGTCCAGAAGGGATCTTGGTGATTCATTTATACTTTTGCATGCAGATAAATGTATTTATTGCCCAACAGTTCTTGTTTCAAAGGCAGTGGCAGAAAGTCCACAGCTATGCACAGAGTAAGGGAATCAGCATAATGGGAGACATGCCAATATATGTTGGTTATCATAGCGCCGATGTTTGGGCAAATAAGAAACAGTTTTTACTGGTTAGCAATCTCTAAAGAATGTCTCTGAAGTCTGATATAACATTTTTTATTTTTTGGAGCAAATTGTACCTTTTGATCGTAAAATATCTCTATTTATCTGGCAGAACCGGAAAGGATTTCCTCTTTTAGTGAGTGGTGTTCCTCCTGATGCATTCAGTGAAACTGGTCAGCTATGGGGCAGGTTTGAAGTTAATACCATGATAAATGTTTTTTGATAAATCTCGATTTTCCATGCTTTTTATTCAATTCTCGTCCTGATTCTTTATCTGCTTCTGTGATTATGATCAAAAGGCATCTCCTTTGACTTGTCCCAACTCGATTTAGTTCCTTTCACTCTCCCATGCTTTAACCATCTGTGCCTGTATACGACAATGTATCCTTCCTGCTTGAATATTTCTATTAAAAAAGGACAGGAACTAACTCAAACCCAAAGTTAGCTCAGAAGGAGAGGATTGCCTAGGTCTTAGCATTTTGGCCATATTTCTAGTCAATGTAGGATTTGTTAACAGTCTCTAGACCCTATTTCAGCCTTTTTCTCCTTGGTATTTTCTTTTTCTTTATCGTAATAACTACTATCATGTTATACTGTAGTACATTGTAGAAGGTTTCCTGTTCCATATAGATTACTGATTTTCATGTTTTATGTTGTCAACTTTTAATGAAAAAGCCCCCTATATGATTGGAAAGCCATGGAGAAAGATAGATACTCATGGTGGATTCGTCGCATTCGACGAGCACAAAATCTATTTGATGAATTTAGGATTGACCACTTTAGAGGATTTGCTGGATACTGGGCTGTTCCCGCTGGTAAGTATACAATCTAGAATAAGCTTATTTCACTTGCTTGGTGGGTTGTTGTGACATGTGTGTGCTCTACAAATGTGCAGAAGCAAAAGTAGCTATGCTTGGAAAGTGGAAGGTCAGAACCTCTCAAGTTGTTCATTTTATAAATCTATTTGATCAAACTATAATGCTCTTTGTAACATTTAAATGATAGGTAGGACCTGGGATGTCCTTGTTTGATGCCATTTTCAGAGCTGTTGGAAGGATTAATATAATAGCAGAAGACCTGGTATGCATTATAAAACAAAACTCAATATTTTTAAATATGATTTTAGTTTGTCAAATTTGAGCTAAGTTTGTTTTCGGTAATCTAAAATGGATCTTTTTAGTCCCTGTAATTTGACAAAAGTGTTTGTTTTAGTCCATTTGTTCAAACGGCTTATATCTAAATGTAGTCAACATAAATACTTTGAAAGGAAAATAAATGTGGTAGGGTATTTGATGGTAAGAATGCAAAATCGAAATAGATTGCTATCATGTAAACAATTTATAATTGTTAGTTATGTAACAAGCACAAACTTTAACAGTACTTTGGACAGAAGTACTAAACCAAATATTTTTCACATGGACTGAAAAAATCAATTTTAAATTTGAGAGACCAAATCAAACTTATCCCAAATTTGCAGATTCCTGATTCTTTCTTAGGGTACTCATTGTAAAATTTTGGGCTTGTGATTTATGAAAGGGAGTTATCACTGAGGATGTAGTCCAACTAAGAAGATCCATTGGAGCACCTGGAATGGCTGTTCTCCAGTTCGGTAATGATTGATTACTAATTTTGTATACGATGTTCAGTTTCATGCTCCAAGTAATTCAATGTCAGAGTGCCTGAATATTTTTTTTATCTATTTTCCTTTATCCAGGATTTGGAGGCGATGCTAAGAACCCTCATTTGCCTCATAATCATGAGTGCAATCAAGTTGTCTATACAGGGACTCATGACAATGACACAGTAAGAATTTCTTCTGCCAGTTGCATATCTATATTATAGGCCTGGGTGTTTGCTATGCAGAAATTAGTCGAAGATTGTGATAGGGTAGGGATCTGATATCTTAATTAAAAAATTTGGGGAAGAACTTTCCTGTGTACAAGATAGAACGAACATACTACTGAACTTAGAGGTTCAGCACCTTTTAATGTCCAAAGGCTCATATTACCTTTACCTCACAAATTGAAAAGATGTCCCTCCCTCTCATCCCTTTTTTCTCATTTAAATGCAACATGCCGTATTTTTCTAACTCACCCCCCTCTCATTGACTAATCAGTAATATCTGATAGATTGCTCACTAAGACAAGATTTTCTGCATGGAGAACTCACATTTTCATCTTTTGTGGAATGTTTTACCTATTGAAATTGATGCATGCATCTGGCATGTATAACTTAAGAAATATTACCTGTCAATACTAAAAACCTTGAGAAGAATTGCCTTTCTGCTACAGATCAGAGGCTGGTGGGAAGCTTTGAACCAAGAAGAGAAATCCAAGGTAGGTTTGGTTGTCTTTGTGAATTAATGAAATGTATTTTTTAACCAAGTTGAGCGAAGAGTTCATCTCCCTCTTCATTTTATATTTCAGGCATTAAGTTATCTTTCCTTAAATGAGGGAGATGACATTTCTTGGGGTCTAATCCAGAGAGTATTGGGCTCTGTTTCTCAAACAGCAATAATACCTATGCAAGATGTTCTTGGATTGGGTAATTCTGCCAGGATGAATATTCCCGCAACTCAGGTAAAATGTGCATTGTATGTTCGGGCAACATTTTGATTTATTCAACCTGAACAAAGAAAATAAAAATGTTAGATGACTTGTAACATCTGGACCGCCGCACAAAATAAATAAATAAAATCATGACATTGGTTGATACCCTGACAAATGCAGTTTGGGAACTGGGGTTGGAGAATTGCAAATTCGGTGAGCTTTGATGGCTTGGAGAGAGAGGCAGACAGACTCAGAGAAATGCTTTCAATGTATGGCCGGCTTTGATTATGGAATTCCTTTTTGAGTGTAAAGTTGAAGAGTTCTCTTTTTGAGCGGAAGCTTAAGTTAAGTGGAAAATGCATGATGTTGATAAATGAAAACTGGGTGCTTGTGTTGGGGTCAAGTAATTTGAGAAGGCTGGATGCTTCAATGGAAATTTGTAAAAAGGATAATGCCGATCTCTTGTTGTAATGTAACATGCTTGTTTAAATATGAAAATAAGAGATATGTTATATTATATCAAGTACCATTTCATAGAAATATTTATTAACAAAAAAATATCTCAGAAGATTGAATGTCATAATGTGATGGTAAGGTAGGAGTACAATCAGCTATACTTTTGCATGTGCAGTCTTCAGCTATTTGTGCACTCTTTAGTGTTGGCAGTGCATGTTTGGTTTCATGGTGGTTGGATCCAATTGTATTCATACTGATCAAATCACTTTTGGCCCAAATTTGGGATGTTTGGTTTCTAAGAAGCAACATGTAGCTGATAAAAACTACGTTGTGTATGAAGTAACCTCTTGTGGCTTTTGCTTCATCCAGAATCGAATAGCCCTTTTGGTGGACGCAGTTCCTCTATTTTACTCTCCTTTGTCATTTGTTTTCTTCTTGTTGCATTTACTCTTCATGCTTTCTTGCTGGATGCTTATTTGCTATGTGAACTATTATGTTCTTCTCTTACTCTTCCTGTTTGTTGTTCTCAATAACTACTCTTTTATTTTCTGGGGCACACCCTTTTGTGGTTTAGGTATTTAATTTGAATGTTAAGCCGCCTTCATGGAGGGTGAATCTTAAATTGACTTCAACTTTTTCTGTGGATATCGAACCCTTAATACCGTATCCAATAGGGATAAGTAGTGAAGTTTGTTTGATATACATAGCCTTATAATATTAAAGTGAACAATTTGAATAGCTAATATCCACACTCTGTTTCAGTACTTCAAGTTCTTGCTGTAATGTATACGTTTTGATTTGGTACTTGGACACTTAATATGCAAAAGAAGATTTCTCTTACAAGCATTCATGTTATCCTGTTTCTGGATGATTTCAACTTTGGTATTCAGTATGTTGTATCTAAACTAGATATAGCATTCTAGTTCTTTGAATGGACCAAAGGAATCAAGTTGAAAAGAATGACAATCAAATCAGACTGAAATATCCATTGGACAAGAAAATAGTCAAAGTTTTGTAACTATAATTAAAAAATGTGGCATTTCTCTTGTACAAATTAGAAATTAATAGGTATAAGTACTAATTTGTTCTTCTAATTTTTTTTAGTTTAATTTGATCCTTTTATTATTTGTTGATTTAATTTAGTATCCTAATTATTTAAAAGGGTTCAATTTGGTCATCTCCGTTAAGTTGAAGTTAATATCATGTTTGTACAAGACACGTGTCAAGTTGTAAAATTCTTAATTTTTTTAATTTTTTTTAATTTTAAATTTTTTTCTAAAAATCTATAAACTATCACGTGTCAGGTTAGCGTCGTGTCATGTGACAGTTCACCGTTATGAAACATGAGAGTAGTAATAGTTGTTTTCAATTTAGCCTCTATTTAAATTTTTTTGTTCAATTTAGTACTCAATTTTTTAAAACGATCCAATTTTGTCCTTTCTAATTTGAAACCAAATTAGTAAATAAATTTAATTATAATTTATATATACATGTTAAAATAATTGTTTTGAATTTATACATTAAATCACTACACCTAAATATTCAAATTATTTTATTTTTTACAAATATAAAAAATTTTGAGTGTAAAAATTTACAAAGGTAAAAATGTAAAAAAAAAATCGAGAACTATTATTATCATTGCCACATATCATGATGGTAAACTGCCAAATGGCACGATAGTAACCTATCACATGACAGATTATAAATTTAAAAAAAATTAAAAAATTAAAAAATTTAATAGAGAGGACCAAATTAAATTCTTTTAAATACTTATAATACTAAATTGAAACAATCAATACTAAAAAAAATCAAATTGAAGTAAACCAAAAAATTATAAAACCAAATCAACAATTATACTAAATTGATAATAAAGCATTTTATATCTGTTAGGTACTCTCAAACATTTAATTCAGCAAACGAGATTATTAACTTAGCTTTTCCAACTCTTATTTTGAAAATGCTAATTTCTAACTTTTTCAACCTCATAAATTATTTTGTCTAACAACTTAAAAGAAGAGGACACCATCTAAATTATCAGGGGAGAATAACACATCCTTTCTTTACTAAACAAATGAAAAAAAAAAAAAAAAAAAAAAAAAACGAAAACAAGTTTCATCAGTTTTCATTCAGAATAAAGATGAAGTCTAATTACTTTTCAGTTCCTTATTGGAAGTGAAACATTATTATCAGTGTTAGGTCATAAGCAGATTTTTTTACCCCAATAACACGGTTTTGTTTATTAAACTCCTAGAGAGCATATTGTTCCCATTATTTATCCTAATAGCATGGTTTTGTTGGTAGGTGAGAATACGGTCTCTTGAGACATGAATTCTACCCTACAAAAAGCTTTTTTTTTTAATCCCGGTCAGAATTTGGTCCACAGGAACCCGAATTCTGAATTGGATTTTTTATTTTTTTTTGTTTTTTTAAAAGAAATAAAAATTAAGATTTTTTATTTTTTTAATAAAATATATTTAAGAGTTAATTTATTTATTTATTTGTGAAAAATGTTGAATTAGAGGTTAAAATTATTTTTTAAAAAATAGATTTAATAGTGTGTTTTTAGTTATTTTAAGTATTATTTGGAAAAATGAAAAATAAATAATTTTTTTTGTCTTTTTGAAATTTGTTGATTTTAAAATAGATTTTGTATTGTGTAGTAAGTTATTTTATGTGTAATTTAAAAATATTAAAGTCAATTTAATTTAATTTATTTTTATAATTTGTGTAGTATTAATTATTTTTAATTGATGTTTATAAATATTGAAATTATAGTTATCTTTTAGTTTTGGATAATTTTAAAAATTTGTATATTATAAACATTGAAAATTTGTAAAAAATAATTTAAAAATGAAAAAAATAACTAAAATAATTTAAACCATTTCATTATTGTATTTTAAATAATTTTGTTACTTGTTTTTGGTTTATGTAAAATAAGTAACAATAAAAGATAATAAGAAAAGATGTAGCATTGAATTGAATCAAGTATAAATTTATTGAACACAATTAAAAGTACAACATAAACTAAGTGGTTGATGTGGATCATCTAAGTGCAGGGTTATTAGGATAATGATTTCTTGTGTGTCCTTCAGTTCTACAATAGGAACACTTTCTTGATTGTCTTCCTTCCTTAATGTTCATCTCAGTCCTAATTCTACTTGATTTAGGACGACCCCTCTCACTTCTTTTTGTGGCATGATGAGGCCAAACCTGTGGCCCTTGGTATGGTGACCAATATTCTTCATGTCTTAACTCGCCAAATAAATTTTCACATACTTTCATGACGACATCTAGCCTATAATGGGGACTTATGTACATGTTGAAGTCGTGATGTGCATGCTTGCAAGCTGCAATAACATGTGAACATGGTAGATGTATTTTTTGAAACTTTCCATAATTGCACCACCTTTCATCTAATCTGACTACAAATTTTCCTGCAAGACGTATTTCTCTAGGATTCACTATCTCCTCCACTCTGAATCTTGTGGTATTTCTATCAAATTCAATGACGTGGTGCGTGTTTGACTTGGATTCCGCATCTTGTAGGAAGTTGGTCGCATATTCAGAGTACACATGACCAACATTGACCATTGCAGTTATTTGCCTACCTCTTTTCGTGAAGTATGTGTTGCACCTAGTGTATGTGACCAATACTATGGATGAAATTGGCAAATTCCGTGTCTTCTTTAGGATAGAATTTATTGCTTTCGCCAGATTTGTTGTTACGTGACCCCACCTTCTTCCTTGATCATATGCAAGACACCACTGCTCCCTTGGTATTTGGTCTACCCAAGCTGCTGCTTCTGGGTTGTCTTCTCTAATGATGTTGTAGTAGTAGTTACAATGTAGCTCTGTCAATGCGTACGCTACAAATATAATTATAAGAAGAACTTATTTTCTAATAATAGGTGTGAATAATTAACAGCCAAAGAAATGAAAAAGAAAAATTTACATGTAATAACTTACCCATGTTGACGAGGTCCTTTTTCAAAGTTGTATACTTGAATCTTTTTGTAAAATTTTGTGTAATGTGTCGAATACAAAACACTTGTACGCAATTTCCTTCAATTGGGATAACGTGCCAATTCAAAAATTTACTGTCACCATTGTAAAAGCTAGCACATATTTGAAATAAATGGCCTCACTTGCACCTTCTAATTATGACAACACTTGTCAATTTTATTGGGAGATGCCAAAGCTGATTTATTATATTACTTTTGTAAAAGGTGACAGATACTTCAACTTAGATAATGTAACATCCCTAGGGAATATTACTTAAAAAAAATAAATATTAAAATAAATAATTGCATTAATAGCCATCTCGATAAAAATCCCAACGCGGGAAAATTTTAATTTAATAAGATAGCGCGCCAAAACTCATAACTGAATTCATAACTGAGTACAAGTTACTAAAATTTGTATTTAAAATATAAATTACAATTTAGCAAAAACCCTAGCACTACTCCCATGCTAGCCCTCACTCCGCCATCTGAGCATTCTCAGCACCACCTGTATCAACATCTGCTCCCGTGTAACGAATTACACGATCATCGCCACACACAAACAGAAAGGGTGAGCTGAGAAAATAAAATATGAGCATATAAATACAAGATAGATCATTTACCCATCTTATTCATCATCTATAAATCTTGGCCAAGACCCTAACCCCAAGACTTAACAGTCTTCAAGTCATACAATTGGTTAGCCTTGAACTCGGGAATCTGATGCTCACACGAACCTGCCCGCTCGTGGTCCTGCCTCTACGAACCTCCCCGCTCGTAGTCCTGCTCTACGGACCTACCCGCCCGTAGTCCAACACATGTGATCCACCAGCCCCC
>Ga0214542_1012538_pt1 | contig 10835 bp, 5 predicted proteins | sample CNSS1metaG_FD_160096 | JGI IMG/M metagenome (GOLD analysis project Ga0214542, IMG submission 160096) | Root nodule microbial communities from cowpea collected in UCLA plant growth center, Los Angeles, California, USA - CNSS1 | ecosystem: Host-associated > Plants > Roots > Nodule | place: USA...
GAGTGATCTCAACACAAACATTCTATTAGAAATTTCAAGAGTTAAAATGTACAAATGGTCTACTTTTGGCTTTTATATGTGAGCCTAAAAGCTAGACTAATTCTTGGCCCTTAGATTAAGCTTGGAGAAGAAGCTTTAATCATCACCCTTGGATGGTGGCTTGGAGAAGGAGGCATCTTCCTAGCCTTTGGATGAAGACTTGGAAAAGAAGACACTCTCTTAGCCCTTGGATGAAGGAGGCACATGGGTGGAGTGTGGACTTGGCTCCATGGGATGCATGATCCATGAGGTGTAGGAAGGAATGTTGACTTCCACTTAGCCCACCTTTGACCTTTGGTAGCTCATGGCCAAATCTCCTATTGGGCTTAGTCAAGCCAAATTTTATCAATTCAACTACACATTGTTTGACTTATTATTCTAGAAAAACAAGGCGTAAACAATGGCCCAATTTAAATCTATATTACTCCCTTTATGCATCATCTCATATTTTAGAGGTTTCTTTAGCCCATGTGAATAATGTAAAAAGCCCATGATTGACTTGATCATCTTGTGAGAGGCCCATGTAAATCTTTCTCATCATGCTTCTAGTGATTGGGCCTTGATGTGGGCTTGGGCTTGTTGATGCACTTAAGCTTGGGCTTGTTGGGGTCACATCAATGAGGTTACCTGATTGAGTGGCCTTGGTGCTCGTAAGAGCAAAAACTCTTCCCCCGCGACTTTGGATCTCTTTGTCAGAACTTTCTATGGTGGTGTCCCCCCAACTGGCTTCTTATTAGGACATTGTCTTGCAAAATGCCCGATCTGGTCACAATTGTAGCACTTCACTATACTGAAACTACTTCCTGAGTTACCTGCATCCTTGAGACATTTCCTTCGGAGGTGAGCTCTTCCACAGTTATAGCACTACATCCCATGAGGTGATGACTGAGGCTAATTGTACAATGTCTTCTGCTGCCTAGTCTCGAAGGTATTCTTTTGCGACCTCGCGACCTAACTGGGTCTCATCTTCAGCTCCTACACGGTCTTGGTCTACTCCACCAAACTAGGAACTCTCTGATCTGTAGGGGTATAAGGAACCTGCACAACTCATGCTTCAAGCATCCTTCAAACTTCCTATAGTGCCATTCTTTGATAATAGCTTGCGAGTAGGGTGAGCGTAAGACCCGTGGAATTTAATTAATTAATAAATGCGGGTAGTGGGAGCCTTTATGACATTAAATTCTGACTTGTATGTCGTGGAAAAGTACTAGCTCAAGTGGTTGAGAGTACTTGATTGTGTGAGAGGACTTGAGTTTGAGTCCTATGTATGCCAATTGTGTGTTATTTAATTTATTATTATTTTTTATGATATACTTGATCATGTTAAGTGACAATATAATCATAGGATTACATGAATTATCACGAAACATGGATTGGTTGAATGGTTGTGCATTAATTTGACTTTGGCAAGGTATAGGTTTGAACCTTGGTGAAACCAAACTAAACTTTCTTTTTGTCAAAATTTCCTTTGGCATGAATGTGAAAAAGCAAAGGAAAACCCTGGCAGCCAAGAGGGGCTGGAAAATAACCCATAATGAACCATTGAATGGCAATTATCAGCCACTTTAAACCAATTTTCGTTTTAAGACTTTAATCTACCATTAAGACCCCATTAAAAGATTAATTGAGAGAGAAAAGAAGGGTTTTGAGTCTGGACATTTAGGGCTGTTGTAAGGTGCACGAAATCAAAGAAAAAGAGTGGCTAGTGAGTGGAATTGAGGAGCTGGACCGTGGGAGAACTAAGAGGAACCATTGGTGATCAAGGAAGGGACTCTAACATTATATTTTAAGCAAGGAAATTCCAGGTTAGGGGAGTTACACACGTTAATTTTATGCTAAGCATGAATTGTATGATATATGTATATGATTATTATCCATGAACCTCTGTTGTCTGCTTATTTTTTTGTTTCTGAAAAATTTCCAAAAAACGCTTAACGGGCTATTCATAGCCGCTAGGCGGCTCATATTTTGTTAAGTGTTTTTGGGTTCTTGCGAGGAACCGCTTGGCAGTGAAGCCTTGTACCGCCAGGCAACACAAGCCTGTAACCCAGTTTTGGGTTTTTCTTGATGAGTTGTCTGGCGGTGATGAGCACCCGCCAGGCGACGCGAGTCGAATTGACTCGGTTTTTGTGTTTTGGGATTTCTGGGTGGATTCTGATCGGGGAGAAGTCTAGTTCTAACTGTTTCTGAATGGCTAGACGTCATATATCTTTGAAGTTTGGGGAATTGAGGGTTAAATTGGATGAATTCTTAGGAACCCTTTTTAAGGTTTAGCAAATTGGGGATTTTGGGGATTTATGATGACTGATGCTGGAATTACGGGAATAAGCTGTGAAATTGACTTTGGTTGGAGAATAGGTACCATTGGTAGCATATTTAGTAAAGGAGATTGGGTAAATGAGCAATGTAGAGTGTTTTTGGATTGTTGGGTGTTCGTAGGTGTAAGGGAAATTCTAGAATCTTTCCCAAAATTCATGCACCACCTGGTGGCACGAGACCTGCCACCAGGCACCAGCGTAGTACAATGCGACTCTGCATGGCTGAGAGGGAATTTAAGGGTCTGGGGGGTTTTCTACGAGGAATTGGTTTAGTATTATGGAGCATGGGGTCACTAGATCATGAGCGTGTGAATGGAAACCACGTAAATTGTAGATAGGTTATGTTGGGTTAAATATATGAGATTAATAGAAAATAACAGGTGTGGAGATACTAGTATGCTGCATAAATTAGTTTTATTAAAATATAGGATTCTATTGTGCCTTGGTTGGATGCCATAGTAAATTCATGAGATTAGTTGAGATAGGAGTATAAGATGATGATTTGGTTTTGATATGTACGTAAGCTATAAAAAGGGAGAAGTGAAGTCAAGCCTAGTAGAGACATAGGTACGACTTGGGGTAAATGATGGATCATACTAAGTAGTATTGGATCAATATTTTCAGATTGTGAATTCCAAGTGTTGAACTTAAGGAATTCTAAGAATGGGAATGCTTTATTTGAGGGACCTAAATGAATGTAGGTACATTAATAGCCAGCCAAATGCACAAGAATTTATGTAATCCACTTAGTGAAGTTCATAGTGGGTGCTAGTATCTATTAAAACTAGGTCATCATAGTTAGAGGACCTAAACCAGTAATCATCGTTGTACTGGTGCAGCGCCTGGAGGCAGAACGGGATCCGCCAGGCGATAGCTGCAATTCTAGGAAGCAACAGAGGGTGTTGCACCTGGCGACGAACGTCAATTCTTCAAGCGGTAACTGCAGGACAGTGGGCTACAGAGGCGCACGGCACCTAGCGGTACATGTCCCCCGCCAGGCGATCTGAAGCGTGTAGTGCTTCGCGCCACGTGACCTGTGCTAGGCGACGTAGCTACAACAAAATGGTATTTGATTGCTTACATTATTGTGCATCGTCTACAATGCTTCTAATATATCTTAAAGGTCGGCTTGCTGGTGTTCCTTGATTTGTGGCTCAGAACGTATCCCTTGAGTTGTGGCTCGGGATACGGGTTAAGCACGTGGTATTTCTTGAGTTGTGGCTCGGAATAGCATCCCTTGAGTTGTGGCTCGGGATGGCGGATCAACACGAGAAACTCTTGAGTTGTGGCTCGAGTTAGCGAGTGTTGCCGGTGTTAGTGTGTTGGTTGTGGCCCGCACAGATGGGTCCAGATAGATTGCCCTTCTTAGTAATTAACTGACGAGTTTGGTAATCTTGGGATGTTACGAACTATGTTCGTATTGGGAACTCCACTTGGCATTATGGTGTGTGATCCGTAGCATGGTTTCCTGCACATACTCTATCGGTTGTGGTCGATAGATATGGCATCAAGACATCTTAAGGTACTCACTAGAAGACGTAGAACACGGTTAACATGGTTGTGGCTATGTGTTATGAAATCAAAGGATGGAATTACTTTGGTGTGATTGTGTTAAACATATAAATGTATTGTATATATGTTTATTCTATTAGCTCACCCTATCTACTTGTGCTTGACGATGATTGTATACACAGTATACGTGAGCAAATGATGTTGTAGGTGGATCTGGTGAGGCGTAGAGCCGGAGCGGGGCTAGTCATGGGATAAAGATTTTCATCAGAGATTTTCTATTTTATGATTTTGAATAAATTGTAATCATTTACATTACTAGACTTTTGGATAATTATAATGGTATTTATAATTATAGATTTTTGGATTGTTATTGAGGAAATAAAAGTTTTGAAATTTCCCACGTTTTGGGAAATGATATTTCAATAAATGTAGTTTTAATTATATTTCTTTATTTTAATTATTTAAATTCGTAATATCTGGTCGGGATGTTATAGTGAGACTGGTTGCCCTATTATAGGGTGAGAAACTCAGCTTATAGCGCATGCTTGGCGATATCTGGAAAGTAATTCTCTAGGAATCTCGCCCTGAAGTTAATCTAATTCACCTCTTTCTGTCGGGTCTGCATCTATTGCTGCATCCCTGTCCACCAGTACTCAGCATCGCCAATTAGGAGAAAGGTGGCGAACGTCAGCTATTGCGCCTTAGTACATGCAAGCACTCTGAAAATCTTCTCCCACTCATTTTGCCAAACATCTACTTCATCAAGAGTGGCTTTGTTGCTGAACTTAGATGGCTTATGTTTCAAGACATCTTCCATTGTAATCGCCCAAGGTGGTAGAATCATCGCTCTCAATTGCGCTGCAACAGGCTACATCATGTCTACCATTCGATGGATTGCCTGTGCAATCTCGTCAGCTCCATTATTATTTCTTCTCCTTCTATTTGTCGTAGCCTACACATGCCACATTTTTCAGTTATTCACATCAAAGAACTTGAGTTATGACTAAACAAACAAAAACTAACAAAATCAATAACAACATATTAGTTTCACACTCGAAACGCAATAAACTCTAATTCCTCAAGACCCCAAAAATCTTTTGAAATCATGACTTTGATACCAAATGTAACATCCTGGTCGGATATTACTAATTTAAATAAAATTTAATAAACACAAATAAATTGGCAATTTATAAAAAATCTCTTCATCTGCTCCTATGTAACAAGTTACACGATCATCACCAAACACAAGCTGATAGGGTGAGCTCAAAATAAGAGAAATGATAAACAATACAATACGACACAAAACCCAGTTATAAAGTTAAACCAATGACCCTTTTAAGGACTACCATCCTCAAACACTAGTAGTCACAACCATCAATATGTGCATCCCGATTCTACACACTTTGATGATATCCTTAAGATGAATCTTACTGCCACAAGCTCCAACTCGTGGTTCCACCATCTACTGACCACCACCTGTAGATCACACGCAGGAATTATCCTTTTACGGACTACAATCCGCATACCGAGGTGAGCTTCCCAATACGAACCACAATTTGTATTTATCATAAGACTACCAACCTCACTAGCTCTGACCCGTAAAAGGAAATCAAGTGAAACCAAACTGTACAAGTCACAACTAGCACGCTCACACCGGAATTCTAATTACCATCAGGCTACAACTTGGAATGACCACATGTTCAACTCTTCATTACAAGCTACAACTCGTAAATGGCCCCCAATCAAGTCATCTGCTCAAGGCCTTCATCCAAAGCTGTGTAAAATCTCCCAACACAACCCATCACTGCACGCAGAATTGCCTGGCGCAAATCTGGAGTCTCTAGGCGAAATATCGCTCCAGACAGCCTGGCGAGCACCACACACCGCCAAGCATCACACCTCTAGAAGTCCCTTTTTGATAGTAGGACTGAGTATAATTAATTTAACTATACTTTATTATAGTTAACTATATTGTTTTATACTAAAATAAACTGAGCTAGTTGTATTAAAAATTGAACTATACTGTTGTCCAGTTCAGTTTTAAAAAGTTTTTAAAACTTATTTTAAATGAGTTAACTATCCTATGACTGAACTGAACTAGGCATTTTAGTTTCTCCTTCGTGCTTCACACTTCGCTAATAATGTACGACACCGTATTCCTCTCATCTCATGTACACTACACACATATTTTGTTGCTCTTTAATCTTTTTTTTTTCATTTCATATACAATAATAAGAAAAAGTATGTAATATTTTGTAGCTTATATTATAATAATATATTTAAGCGACAATTTTATGGTTATATTATAAGTCACAATTTCATTGATATTAATTATTTCATTTTATAAAAAATAGTATGTAATATTTATTTCATTTTATAAAAAATAGTGTTATATGTAATTTATATTAATTAATGTAATTATCTATGATAAAGAAAATTTAATACTTCCAACACTATTTTTTGAATATTTTTCCGGATACCAAACAAAAAATAAAATCGGCCTCTTTTAATTATAGTTTCATCATGAAATCAAATGTGTTTTCTTTATATATCACATAATTACTATTATTCATGGAAGGGGTATAATAGTGACAGACTTAAATTTTATAAATAATATCTTAAGTTTTATTTTATTATCGTTTTACTACGTAACAAAATCATGTCATATTATATCTAATTTTAGGTTGTGTTTTCTCAATCCCCGTATTTCTTTCTTCAAATATATTTTTATAGTTTTAAATATATAGTGTTTTAACTAAATTTGTATTTCATTTAAATTTAAAAATAATGTGAATACATAAAATACTCTTTACTTACATAAAAACGTTAATTTCAAATTATGTACATGGATAAATATTACAAAGTACTTTAACTTAATTCGTTATTAATATATTTTTTATGTTTATTAGCAAAAATTTTAAAAATTTAAAGAAAAAATTCAACATTTTAAATTGATGTAATAATTTATTATCAATTTAAATGATGAACTACATTTCGGTTCAAAAATAGTGCGGTTTATTTCAAGAACGATTCAAAAATAATACAATTCGGTTAAAGAAGAGTGCGATTCAATTTAAAAATAGTGTAATTCATAAAATAATTCAATTTATAACAGTTTAGTTCATTTTGTTAGAAAAAGAAAATAATTCAGTTCAATTTGTCTAAACTATTTTCTATTGGAGTGCAGTTCAAACAAACTACCTTTTAATTTAATACAATTTTTAATAGTTCATTACGTTTTGCGCAACTCTACTTGGTTTAGACTTACTTTGTATTACTATTTTTTTGTAATCTAAGAATGTCTGTGTGACAAAGCTATTATCTAAAATGAATATGCCTTATCCTGCTTTTGGCCTTTATACTAATAAATTTATTTCGTTAATTGATTAGGAATAAAAGATAATTATGCATCGCCCTAATCCGCTACTAGTTAAATAATAACATTAACAAATACGTTGGAGCACACCAGAATGGATATCTTATACTTCTGATCTCTTAAATGTCGCATTATTATTTAATGGTTACAATTTTTTTAACATGCAATAAATGTTTCCAACACTTCCAATCTCTAAATCAAAGAATAAAAATAATTGGACAAGATTTTTTATTTTTTTGTCACTGGCTTCGAATAACTTCACCAACCAGAATTAATCAATAGGTTCGTGGTGACCTTAGCTTTGGCGACGAAATCTTTACCTAGTTAGTTCGAAAAAAAAGAAGAAGATTCAAACTATATATTATTTAGAAAATGTTTGACTTTTTTTTTCTTTTTTTTTTTTTTTTTTTTTTTTGTCTTAGAGAGTTTTAGTGGAAAACAAAGAAACCCTTGATCTTAACATGAGCACATTCCCCAGCAGTCAAATGAAGGAGGGGCCATACTTTCCGAGGTCCATGGAAGACTTAGCCGACGATGGAACAGAAGCGTAACGAGACGAAAAATCATAAGCATAATGTTCCTCTCGTTTCTCTTTAGTTCCTTCATCGAAGTTTTGGGCATAACTACGAGCATCATAGTGGAACGAGCCTTGCTTTCTATACCCAATGGCGCGATTTTTATTACTGAACCGACGAACGAAGGTTTTCCATGACCATTCCCTTATCTTACTCCACCATTTCACCTTCTTCTCCCTCACTAGCTTCCTCCGCGACGACGTCGTTTTGGAGCTGCTGTCTTCGAAGCAGGAAAAGTTGAAGCAACAACCTCTCTTGGCGAACGCAATATCTTGCAAGTCGTCATCGACGAATCTTATTCTGGTCGATGATCGTGCCATCTTCGCCGGAGAAAGGAGAGAGGGAATCGGAAATAATGTTTGTGATAGTAAAACTCTTTCTCTCTCTCTCTCCCTTTCTGTCTTGCTTGTTGCATTCTGCGAGATAATGAACCAATGCAGAACTTGTTTTAGCAAAAATAACACCGCAGAACAGATATTGCCAGATTAATAATTAGTTACCAACTTCCCTTCAAAAGTCCTATGCCAGTTGGCTCCACATACTAGTTTTTCCCAAACACAACTTTAATAGAATTAGAATCTTCTAATCTAAATTAATCGCAACATTTCATTCTATAAGCTTTTTTCATTTTTATACTCTTTTATTGGAAGATTCTATCTTTCTAGACTCCTCGGGTTTTTATTACCATAAATAAATTACCCTATTAATTAATAATATATTTGATCCGACCTTAACTTAGTATCTTGTTAATCCGACCTTAAGTTAGTACCTTGTTAATTAATAATATATTGGATCCAATCTTAAGTTACCTGAAATAATATTGATAGAGTCAAATTTTAGCTATGACGTATTGTCCATCTTAGCACTTGTTTTATTATTAAGACAACACTTTAAGATTTAAGAAAAAAAAATTAAATTGTCATTTATCTCGAATATAACAAAATAATAAATAATATTAAATAAATGTATACCTTCATAAAGCACACAAATTATATTTTATAATTTAATATAAGGATAGTACTTGTTGACAGCGGAATTGTAGAATGCTCCCTATTGTGGTGAAGTTTCATTTGAGTAACTTGTATCATACTATAATGTATGTTGTTTTTAAATATAAAACAAAATTTGCTACAACTTTGATTAAGTTTTAGTGAACATTAATTGTCTAGACAAACTGATGGATCATCTAGTATTTTATAAGATATTTAGAATGTTCTAATGTATTTGATCATAATTATACTAAACAAGAAAGTTAGTAAACCGTATAGAGATTAATTCAATTTTATTGATATTCATTAATATTAAAGATTTCCTTTAAGAAATAATCTAGTCTTTCCAGACATACATTAGATTGTTCTGGTCTTAATAATGTGGTGTAATCCTTAAAAAGATAAAAGGATTGGCTAACCTAAGAGCGTGTTGGAGAATTCAAAAACGCATGAAATAGGATGATAAGCTCGTGGAAGCATCACCATGGTTGCAACATTCAAGGATGAAAAATAAAAGTAAGAACAAGTTGCTAAAGAGATTGCAAAGATGGAAATTATACACCACCTTAAGAAGATCCCAAGAAAAAGAATACGGAGGACTGACTCACCATTTGAAGAAATTCTTCGACATAAAAATTAAAAGATTAAATTATGCTTTTTTGATTTCCAATTTTGTAGGAAAATATCTATTTAGTCCATTTTTTATCTCAATTTGATTCTTATTTTGAAAAGTTTAATGCAATCAAGTCATTTTTGCTAATATTGTAGAATCAACGTTAAAGAGGTGTCACATGGCAGTTTAATCTTTAAAAAAAAAAATTATTCTTTTAATTTTTTAAGAAAATTAAAAAAATTGTCACGTGTCAAGCTGACGTTATGTCACGTGACAATAATAGTGTGATATGACAGTGACAATGCCATGTGTCACTTTTACATTGGATGTCATTTCCTCATTCTCAATTTGGTCCCTGTATTTTTATTTTGTCTTAATTTAGTCTAAGTTTTTGTTAAAATTTTGCAATTTCGTCCCTTTTAAAATAGAAACAAAAATTAAATTTTAAATAAATGTTATACAAATTTTTTTATTAAATTTTATATTTTTATTCAAATTGATATTTTTATTATATATTTTTAACAAAATAAGTTTATTTAAATTTTTATTTCATATTCAACCTTATTTAAAATTGTTTTCAATTTTCAAATTTATTTGTTTTAAATTTTTATATAAATTGTTTAAAATTGTTTTAAAATTTTACATTTGAATTTATATAATTGTTATTTTTATATCAACTCAAACATTTGTGTTAAAATTATTGAATTTACACATTTTAAAAATATATTATTTGAAATAAATAAATAAAAAAATTAAAGTATGATGTATAATAAAATATCAATACCGTTATTTGATTTTTTTTTATTAGCATTATTTTCTATTAACAACTTTAGAATAATTTTAAATAAAGTTCAATGTACAATGGAAATTTAAATAAACTTAATCTTGTTAAAAATATTTAATAAAAATATTTGTATACCATTTATATAAAAATTAGGCTTAAAGATACATTTGGTCCCTATTTTTGTTGATTTTATTCAATTTGGTCCCTATTTTCGTTTTATGTTCTATTAGGTCCTCATTTTCGTCAAATTGAGGTCAATTTGGTCATTTTCACTAACGGTGTTTAAATAGTTAACGTTTTTTAACAGTACATGCCACGTGTCAACTCCTGGTTTTTTCAAATTTTTTTAAATTTTTTTTAAATTTTTTTTAAATTTTTTTTAAATTTTTAAATTTTTTTTAATTTCAAAAAAAGTGTCCACGTGTCAAGTCACAATTGTGTCACGTGTCAATGCTAGTGCCACGTGTCAGTTTCTAGTAGTATTATTTTTTTCAATTTAGTTCCTATATTCGTTATTTTTGTTTAATTTAGTCCCAAATTTTGTTAAAATAAAACCATTTAATTTTTAAAATTGACATTATTATTACTTATTTTTTAAATTTAATTATAAATTATAATATTTAATTATT
>Ga0214542_1012546_pt1 | contig 10829 bp, 3 predicted proteins | sample CNSS1metaG_FD_160096 | JGI IMG/M metagenome (GOLD analysis project Ga0214542, IMG submission 160096) | Root nodule microbial communities from cowpea collected in UCLA plant growth center, Los Angeles, California, USA - CNSS1 | ecosystem: Host-associated > Plants > Roots > Nodule | place: USA...
GTAGGAACCTCCCCTTCCAAATGGTTGAAAGACAAATTTAATTTCTGCATATACTCGAGCTTTTCTAAACTTTGAGGAATAGGACCAGTGAGACTGTTTAATGATAAATCCAAAGTCTCAAGGGATGATAAATTCCCAATATTTGTTGGGATCGAACCATTGAATCTGTTTCTTGCCATCGTTACCCACTTCAAGCTCAAACAGTTCTCTATTTTCTCAGGAATGTTCCCTGACAGCTGGTTGTCAGAAATATACAAGGTCTCAAGCTGTTCCATGTTTCCCACCATAGGAGGTAACGGACCCTGGAGAGAGTTTCCTGCTAAATTCAACATTCTCAAGCTAGATAGTTGAAAAATCTCATTTGATACGGTCCCACCAAGTCTATTCATGCTCAAGTCAAGAAAAGATAATCTCTTGCATTGTCCGATACTTTGGTGAATTCTACCCGAGAGTTGGTTATTTCCCATTGTAAGGATAAAGAGATTTGTGAGATTGCCAAAAATATCTGGAATGTCCCCAGACAATCTGTTGCTGTGTATCGCAAGTCGCTGTAGAGTATTTAGTGCTCCTATTTCTGATGATAACTCTCCAGTGAAAGAATTGTTTTCAAAAGACAAGGATATGAGATTTTGGAATTTCTTCATTCCTCGAGGAATGGTACCAGTAAGAAAATTATTAGCTACACAGAAATCTTCGAGATTCCGGGAAAGATTAGCAACAGAGCTGGGAAGCTCCCCAGCCAAAAGGTTATCATTGATCATGACAATTTGTAACTGGGTGGAGTTTCTAAGGGAATTAAAGAACTGAAAATTTAACGAGGTTGTGGAAGAGAAAAAATTATTACCAAGAGCGAAGCGGGTAAGGTTTAAGTTGTAGAATAGAGGTATGGGTCCAGTAAATTTATTGTTAGAAAGGTCAATCTCTTGAAGATGTGAGGCATTGGATATGGAATTTGGAATTACCCCTTCGAACATATTGGTTGCCAGGTATAGACTCTTTAAATTTGGAAGAAGAAGGCCAAAATTTTGTGGTAACTCACCTGTAAGCTTGTTTCGTGTCATGAATAAATAGACTAAGGAAGAGATTTTGAAGATAGAAGTGGGAAAGTTGCCAGAGAAATTGTTTACTGAGATTTGAAGAAAGTAAAGATTGCGGAGATTACCAAGTTCAGTTGGAATCTCACCCTCCAAAGCGTTCCTTGCCAAGGAAAGAACCTCTAGAGAAGAAAGATTGCCAAATGATTGGGGAATTTGACCATGAAAAGTGTTGTTGGAAAGGTCAAGTGAGTGTAGGAAAGTGAGGTTGGAAAGGTGAGGGGGCAGTTTGCCAGAGAGGGAAAGTCCTGGTAGATTCAGAGATTGGACCCTGTTTCCAAGTTTGGAGCATGTGACACCGTACCAGTTGCAGTGATTGGAGTTTGTGGACCAGCCAGAGAGAGCATTTTTAGGGTCAGTGACTTGAGATTTGAAAGAAAGAAGGGCTTCTCTGTCTGTGTTACTGTCACATAGAATGGCATGAAAATGATGAAATAGGAAACAAGAGAGCAAGAGAAAGGGAACGTAGATCATCATGATTAAGGCAAGTTGGCTTACATGTTCATTTGCATATATTTATAGTAAGGTGGTAGTCTGATACCTGTACTCTACTCGTATAAATTAATATTTTATTTAAATAATAATATTTTATTATGAAAAGTTAGCGTCATTGATAATTATTTAGAAATATTGATGTCCAGATAAATTTTTCGATATTTATAACCTGAATCCTTGTTCGGATAGGATCTTTAATGCAAGTCACTAATTGTACGTATGGTTTTACGAAAGAACCCTCCATCATTTATCATAATTTCATAGAAGAATACCATCATTTTGTTTGTAGTCCATAGTCTCAAAGCCTTTCTCTTACCATGTTGGGAGTTCTCCCTCCACCTCCAAACACTTGCTTCTGCATCCTAAACAAATTTTAAATTTTCATTTTGTCCCTCACGACGAGTAATTACTTTTTTACTATCTAATTTATCCATTTCAAAGTTTTTTTTTTTCTAACATCCGATATATATATATATAATATTATCTTTTTATTTATTTTTTCATGTTAAGTTTTTCAAAATTTATTTATATTTTAAATTTTTATTTGTTTAATGTATATTTTAAGAATAAAATAAAATATTAATATATATTTATATATATTTTTAATTTAATTTTATATGATATATGAAAAATAAGTAAGATTTTGAAATAAATTTAATTAAAAAAATCATTTTTAAGAAAAGAAATATATATATATATATATACTTTTTTCTTAATGTTAATATATTTTAAAATTTATTTATATTTTAATTTTTTAATTTTTTTAATATAATAAAATTATATATTAATATATATATATATATATATATATATGTTTAATATATTTTAATATAATATATAGAAAATAAATAAATTATAAAATTAATTTAAAAAAAAAAAAAAAAAAAGATATAAAAAAAAAAATATATATATATATATATATATATATATATATATGTATAAAAAAATGTCCTTTTTCTTTAATTTTTTTACTTTATCTTTTTTGTATTATTTTTTTTACTCTTAATTTTTTAAAATTTATTTATATTTTAATTTTTTAATTTGTTTAATATAAATTTTAAGAATAAAATAAAATATTAATATATATTTATCTATATGTTTAATTTAATTTGATACTATATATAAAAATAAATAATCTTTCGAAATCAATTAAATTAAAAAATAAATAAATAAAAGAAAAGAAAAGAAAAAAGATATATACATATCGATATCTATTATATGTATAACAGATTTTAAAATTAGTTTTATATATATATATATATATATATATATATATATATATATATATATATATTATTAATCGGATGTCAATATTCATGATGATAAACTTAAAAAAAATAAACATATGCACACTGTTTATTGTTTTTCATATTTACCAACGTTAGCATGGTTTTGGATGGGAATTCGGTTCCCAACCTTTATTTTGTGTTTTTTTCTTTTTTCACTAGCACACATGTCCTTTTTTAATCCTAATATATATTATTTATCAATATACCTGATTTTCTTGGAGTTAGGAATTCGACTATGAGAGGCTTGCAATATGACAGCACTTTTTTTTTCTTGAAACCAGTTAAATCGAATTCTGAACTGGTTTTATTATTTTTTTAATTTTCGTTTACTTTTTAAAAAAAACAAAATTTTGATGCAAAACTATAGTTTTTTATTTGAAATTTTTGTAGTTTTAAATTATAGCTTTAGAAAGAATTATGTATTTATTAGATTAACAATAAATTTATATTTATATTTATGGTTGGAGGTTGTAAAATAGAATTTTTAAATTGTATAGTTAATTTTGTTTTGAAATATCAAAGAAAAAGAAATGGAAAAGTAAAGTAATTAAAAAATACAAAATATTTAAGTGTAAGTTAATTTTTATTTTTATTTGAATATTTTTTTCTTCAACAACAAATTTTCATTCAATTATTTATTTATTTTTATTTTTAATAATGATACATCACTTTTAATTTTTCTACTCAACAATAAAATAATAATCAAATTATTTTATTTAACAATATAATTATACTTTTTTTAATACTATTATCTCAAAAATTTACATCAAATACTAAATTAACTTATTATAATTGTTACATTTTTTTTTACTTTTCTTCCTTCTCTTTTAAAATAATGAAAATTAAAAAATTAAAAAAAAAAGAAACCAATTCAGAATTCGGTTCCCAACACATATAAAATAATAAGTCAGTATTCGGTTCAAAATTGTGTTAAAAGTGAGTCAAAATTAGGTTTTAAGCCTAACTCAACCCTACAAAAAGTAGGTTTTAAGCCTAACTCAACCCCACAAAACCGGCTTGTAAGGTGAGGATTGCATCCACTTATATATTGTGAATTGACTTTATCTCTAATCGATGTAGGACTTCCAATAGAATTTAAAAAAATAATAAAAAAAAGTGGGTTGGCTCGCAGGCCCACACTTATGCGGGGCGGGCCTAAATGGGCCGGACCGGCCCGATTGCCATCCCTACTTTATTTCATGCTTAGTAATCTTCCACATTTAATGATAATTTTTAATGTTATTTTATGATATGATGGTTATATTATTTTGGATTCTACTATCATATGTGCTTATTTTGAGTAGACGACTTGAAAATAGGAAATGAATATTTTTTTTTATTAGAAAAAAAATATTTGAATATAAAAAATTTAATTTAACATCCTTAATTTTTTGTTCAAAGTTTCGCCCCGAGTAGGGATGACAACGGGGCGGAGACGAGTTTCGCTATCTCATACCCATCCTTATAGAAAAAATTCATCCACATCCCTATATCCAAATCCAACGGGTATCAAATTTTTGTCTCATCCCCATCTCTACCGGGTAACGGGTATAATCTCATACCCATACTCGTACCCGTTTTCTTACTACTTCAATATTAATTTTAATTCATTTTAATTCATTTTTATAAAAACCAGCACTTCAAATATTCAACATTAGGAGGATGATTGTTTATTCAATGTCAAATACTTTGAAATAAATTATAATTTTTTACTTTTTAGATTAGAATACAAAATAAAATTTCATGAGAACCAAAACGTTTATTAAATTTGCAAACATTAATGAAACCTAGTTGATAATGTTTAATTTTTTTTTAAAAAATATATAAAAGGAAAACAAATATTCAAATTAAAATATATTTTAAATTCTAATGAATCTCTTTTTTATACACTAATAAAAGTTATTTTACATCACTTGATCAAAATGACGCAAAGAATAAATAATAAACATAATAATAAAATTTTAACATAGATCTTGTATTTTTTGAACTTCGGTGGATGGTGATAAAAAAATATTCATGACAATTATATTAAATTTTTATATTGTAGTAAATAAAAGTTATTTATACAATTATAGTTAAAATATTATAATATGATTGATAATGAGTTAGAAAATAAAAAATAAATTAGATAAAATATATCAAAATAGTATTCTACATGATGAAAATAAACAACAAATAAAAATATTAAAAAACTAACAAATGTGAGTCTTATGAACAATTTGAGAGACTATTGAAAGAAATCGCACAAAAAAAATAAATGTATAATTAAGGGTATGATAATATGAATAATACCTTAGAGATCTAAGAAAACTTTTCAAATACCAACATATATACTCAATGGTTGAGAAAAAACAAAAATTATTTTAACGAAACAAAAGAGTTTTTCAAATGAAACAAAAAGTAATAATAAGAAGTAAAGATTTTTTTTATATTACCTAGTAAATGAAAGATTTATGCTATTAAATACTTAAATTCAGAGTATTAAACATTCTCATGTAAAAGGAAAATATACAATAAATAAAAATATTAAAAATATTCAAATGTGAGACATACTTTTTTTTAATTGACATATATCATTTTAACATAATTACATAAAGGTTATGATAAGATCCCAAAAATATATTAGAGATGCGGATGAGTTTCATGACAAATCAAATAATTAGAAGAAATAAAAACTAGAAAGTATATATATATATATATATATATATATATATATATATATATATATATATATATATATATATATTTATTTATGTATATTTTAATAATTTATATAGAGACAGAGATATGATGGGGATGCGTATTATGGCGGGATATGTACATCCCTATATCTATCTCGATATCCAATTGAAAAAGTTAGGGATTTTCCATACCCATATCCATACCCAATTAATACGAAAATTTCCTATCAAAATAGAAACAAATTCGAATAATATCTAAAGAATAAATTTATTTATCATCTCTAACCACGCGTCGCGGAGGTTGAGCTCCGGTGAATCTGCTTAGGTGGTGTGAAAGATTTGATTGGCTTCGTGGATTGGTAAATAAATCTTCACCAGGTAAATAAAAAATTTAAATAATTTCATATATGATTATGTAAATTAGTGTAAGGTTGTTTGTTAAAATTGATATAAGATTGTGTTTTTAATTTAAATTTGTGTTTAGAGTTTATATTCAGTTTGTTATGGGATGAATACAATGACTATTTGATTATTAGATCTAATTAATACATATTTGTGTGTATAAATATATAATAATAATTATGTAATTAAAATGGTGTATATTTATTAATTTTTTTTATTCTATATGAAATTTAATAAAAAAATTTATAGCATAATTAAATTTTTTCATGTCGATATTATTACATAAGGTTATATATGTTTTTTCTCCATTAATTCTCAGTAAAATTAAATGAATTTGAATGACCTTTGGTATATATATATATATATATATATATATATATATATATATATATATATATATATATATATATATATATATATATATATATATAAAATTATCCATTCAACCAATTTTGTTGACATTAATTGTATTTATTCTTCTTTTTAATTAGAAAAATAATTATTAAAAATTTATTTTAATTTAATTTGAACATTATTTTTAAATTAAAATGTTAAAGGATTTTTTTTAATACCAATATTACATCCATTAATTTTTAATTTAAATATTAATCATAATCATCTTTTTTAAATTAATTTTAGTCCAACAATTCTTTATTTTATATTATTTTTAACGACAAGAATAGATGTATAATCTTATATTTTTTTTTAATTTATTATATCAATAACATCTTTCACAAACTTTCCATTTAAATTCATTAACTTTTATCTATCATTCCCTCACAATAAATAACACCACAATTCACTGTCTATCACCTCAAGTTGTTCCATTTACTCTACCCAAATCCATGTGTCTGTCAATGTGAACAAGCATAAGGGGCACCGTATGTTGACTTTTGGTTACGTTTAGCAAAGGGATGAACTCAATGAGTGGAACATAGACTATGATGAGTATTTAGTGACTTTTGTTAAATGTTTAAATGAATTACAATATATTTATTTTAGTGACAAACATAATTTTTAGAAATAATTTAAAAACTAAAATATATTTAACTATTTATTTATTCCAATGTATTAATATTCTCGTAATATTCCAATTAATACGTTGCTATCTCGCAGTCATTTGATTTTTTGTTTTTTGAATTTGATGAGTTGCATCTTGACATTTCAATCGTGAAATTTGCAGTTCTTTGAAACTTTTTAGTCCAAACAGTTTTTTGTTTCCAGCCGCCGTTGAGGGAAAGAAAATGTGCTGCCACCCTTCCCGCAATCTTCGGCTTAGAACAGGATGGATTAAATATAAAAATATTTTTCTCACCAGAATTTGTAATTTTATATCACTATTATTATTTAATTATAGATCAAACATTATTTTCATTTTTTATTTCCTCTAAAGTTGTTTTTTAATATAAATGTAGAACTGGATCGCAAATCACTGGTTAATTTGAAAAATATTCATGCGTACTTATGACGATAAAAGATAGCAGTTCAAGATAATACGAGAAAGAAAAATCTTAACTAGTTTTAAATTAAAATTTAAATCATGACATTAAAGTATTTTAATTTTATTTATTATTATAAAAATTAGAATTTGGAAATCGAAAATTAGGACTATTCATTTGTGAACACATAGTAAATATTCGTTTAAGTCTGTATTCATTTAATTTTACATCTCGCCTAAATCCGTATTTGGAAAGAGAAAATTCTTGGATCAATAATTTTGTGACTTTATTTTCAGAAAAGATCACCTAAAGTCCGGTGACAATTATTTTCAATTCATTCACATATGATTGTTAATTGACCATTGTGTAAGATGCGACAAAAGATGAAGAACACGCATTTAGTTTGATTTACCTGATCCGATGATAAATAAAAAAAATATTTCAACTCATTCATATTAATAAATAAAATAACAAGTTCCTCCAATAACATATCTCATATATTTCATATCTCATATATTTTATATCTCTTATATTTTCACAATAATAATTATATGACTCATAATATTTTATATTGTTATATGACTCATAAAACTTTATAAGTCTGCATTCCAATAAAATCCGCTTCAAACTTTCAAACTCAAAATACAAACTTAAATTAATGTTTACTGTATTTAAATTAATGTTTACTGTATTTAGATAAAACATCAGAATAAATTTATTAAAATGTTCATCATAAATGCTAATATATTCCTTAAATAAATTGACAGTTAAAGGTTAATGGATTAACATTTATTTTTAAATTTATCAAAAATAAATATTATATATATATATATATATATATATATATATATATATAAATAAGGTTTTGTTAATCAATGTCTTAAGATATTCTTTAAGAAATAATTAATAAATATTAATTTCTATAAAAAATTATAAATAAATATAATATTAAATAAACTATAATTTTAATGTCCACTTTTACTTTATTTAGTGAACAAAAATATTTATAAATTTTACATATTTGTAATTTATTTATTTTATGAAAAAAAAATAACTAAACAATATTTTTTTAATATTTTAATGTTACTGAAAATATAATTAAATTTTAAAAAGTTAATAGAAAATAAAATATTGTTTTTTTAATATTGACAATATTGTGTTAATTATCTTTTATCTTCTTTATTAAAATAACAAATAATAAATAATATTTATTTTTTTATAATTTAAATTTCTTACTTTTAATTATATTTTAATTTTTAACAACATTAAAATATAATTGTTTTATTATTTTTTAACTTATTTTAGAATACAATAAATATATCATCAATTACAACAATATAATATTTGTGGAGAATTTTTTTCTCTAAATATAATAAACATTAACTAATATTTATCGAGATCATAATTCATTTAATAATATAATTAAGTATGAATTTATCGAACTCAACCCTCATAAGCATTCGCCTATAAAATTGAGATAGTTATATTTTTTTCTTAACTTGTCATATCATTGAATTTATTTAATATAGCTATCTAACTAACTACCTTCCTATCTATCTACCTATTTTCCTCTGTCTATCTATTTATTTATACGCGTATCTGTGTTTATTTTTTCTTCTCTCAATCATTAAGTTAAAATTTCTAAATTTCCAATTCCGTGTTTAATATTAGAAATTTAGGACATGATACTATCCTAGGTATCCCATTATACATCCACGAGGGGCCTAGTGTCACACACCACACCCATCAAAATATGGAAGACTTCTTTGCCTGAGCATATACTTATCGGATCTCTTAATTATTTATTTTTTTAACAAAACTAGGTCTTGACCGTGCATACGCATGTGTCTTTGTTTTTATTTTTTTTTATTTTATGTTTAGAAAATTAATTAATTGTTATTGTATTTAAAAAATATTTATATAATTATATTTAAGTGTTATAATTATATATATAAATATAATATTTAAATATATAATTAGATAATATAAAAAAAGTTAAATAATTAATAATGAGGATATTTTTATAATAAATTAATTAAAAGTAAATAATATAATTTTAATATTGATTTCTTTAAAACTAATGTAATGGTATATAAATAGTAATAGATTATACTTATAATATCACTAATAATAATACCAATATTAATAATAATAATAAAATTAAAAAAAATTAGATATGAATTTATTTGTTTTAAATTATAAAATAGACACAATAATGATTAGAGATGTATATTAAACAATATTGGTGTATGATTAAAATTTACAATTAAAATTTTTAGTTATATATTATATTAAAATTAGATGTCAATGCACGTTTTTAAAGTAAAATATAGACATATGATAGTATGGTAGTAGTATATAATCTCGTACAAAATAGATACAACATACAAATTAGTTAAGAAAAATCATTAATTAACCTTGGTAATGCGTAGGTAAGGGGTCAATGTGTTATTTTAACTTGTATTAAGAAAATTAATATAATAATTACTATATTTAGATAAATAATTATATTTAAGTGTTATAATTATATATAGTTATTGTATTGCACCTAGACGGCCTAACCAAAACGTTCACACTTTTCACCCTTTGTCGCTATTTCTCTACCGACAAAGGTTGGGGGATTAATGTACTGCACCTAGGCGGCCTAACACAACTATACCATAAAAAATTGCCCACATAAAGTCTCGCAAACATGCAAGCAGTTATCAAATAATCCAAAACGAACAAGAGTAAACGGCCTAAGCCGCCTAGTTCAAAAGATGAAACGAGAACCTAACGACCCTTACAGACTTAAAGCATTACTAGCAAAGCCCCTAAGGCCAACTATGATCAAGCTAAGGGGTCTGGGCCTGGCCCAGACCCACATGCGACTCAAACAAGGGCCCATCCCATGACGTGGCAGGTACGCATTCATTAATCTCTTAATCATGAGATTTGACTTTCTCATTAATCTCTTAATCATGAGATTTGACTTTCTGAGAATTTGTTGGCTGACTTGATCGTCAAAGTCTTCTCTGCAAGTAACCCCTCACGGGTCCAAGTCAAAATACCAGCTAGAGATGGCAAATAAACCCGTCCCCGTGGGTATTGCCCGAACCCGTCCCCGTTTTGACGGGAAATCCCCGCATTGACTGGGTATGGGTATGGGTATGGGGAATCCCCGACTTTTTCAATTGGGTATGGGGATGGGTATGGGGATGTACATATCCCCGCCATATTACCCGTCCCCGTTTAAATTATTAAAATATTACTTATTAATTAAATAACCATATATATATATATAATATATTTTTTATTTATTCTAATTATTTGGTTTGTCATGAAACTCATTTGCATTTCAATTATATTTTTCATCTTATCATAATCTTTATGTAATTATGTTCAAAATATGTATGTTAATTAAAAAATTTTATGTCTCACATTTGAATA
>Ga0214542_1012548_pt1 | contig 10828 bp, 9 predicted proteins | sample CNSS1metaG_FD_160096 | JGI IMG/M metagenome (GOLD analysis project Ga0214542, IMG submission 160096) | Root nodule microbial communities from cowpea collected in UCLA plant growth center, Los Angeles, California, USA - CNSS1 | ecosystem: Host-associated > Plants > Roots > Nodule | place: USA...
CTTGGGAGGTATTTCGGGTTTCAATTACGAACTCTACCTCGAATGGTGTTGTTTCTTTTCAGATGGCAAAAAGCGGTGCTCTTAATGAAGAGATGAGAAGGAAGGCACATGGTTCTTCATCTCAGTTTGAGATGCTTGTTACAGAAGCTAGGGGGAGAAGTCATAAAAAGGAACATAAAGGTGGTAGAGAAGAGTAGGAGCAAGTCCAAGTCAAGATACAAGAATTTAGAGTGCCATTTTTGTCATAAAACTGGGCACATTCAGAAATACTGTTTTAAGTGGAAAAAGAAGAACAAAGACAAGAAGGGAAAGCAAAGAGAGAATGACCATGATGAGAAAGTGGAGCACTATATAAGAATAAAGACCCATAAACCCATTTCCTTAAGGTTTTGGGTTGAGAGTGGTGTAAGTGTCTTATGTGGTTAGGCTCATATCTCATTGGTGTTGTTCTCCCCAGTGAAACCCCCTCTGTAATCCTAACGAGTGGTATCAGAGCCGATGGTTAAAACCGGCTTAGATGAGTGCAGTGTGGTCCTAGTATCGAAAGTCTTCCTGATAGTGTGGGTCAGGTAAGCATGTTCCGTTAAGAAAAAATGGCGGTACAGAAAAGGGCAGAAAAGGAGTACTGTGGTTGGGAATGCTTCCGCTAGAGGGGGAGTATACCAATGTGGTTGAAGGGACTCACCCTTGAGGGGGAGATTGTTAGGAATCCAAGTGTGAGTCTAAGTCCCACATTGACTAGAAATGAGAAAGTAGAGCACTATATAAGGATAAAGACCTATAAACCCATTGCCTTAAGGTTTTGGGTTGAGAGTGATGTCAGTGTCTTATGTGGTTAATCAAATGAGAGATATTCTTGGAAACTAATCATAAGACCATACATTAATTGATTTGTATTAAATTTATCTTATATAAATTATATTTTCCATAACCTCATATCAAATATTTATAAACTAAATGACTAATTTATAACATATATAACTTGCTTTACTTTTCTTAAAGTTAATTTAGAGTTCGTTTTCACCCCTTTCTAAATTTAATGCTACCAAATTTTAAATGAAAAAATGATTTATGAACATTTTAATTTTGTCTATATTTATTATATACTTTTTTTTTCATCTTTCTCTTCTTATCATATTACATGACCTATAAATTTACCTTTTTTATTATTTTTCTAAATGTATTTTAAGTATTAATACACCTTTTTAGTAATCCATGAATCATTACTAATTTTAAATTTTGTTGACATAACGTTGATTTTCCATGCAAATAATGGTTTTGCTCCTAATATATGAAAAATAAGTTTAACGAGATGAGACAAAAATGAAATAAAATCTGAATTACTAATAGGTGAAAGAAAATCTATTATATTTGGTAGAGATGATAGAGAAAAAAAAGATAAGAAAAGAATTAGTGAAAGAAAAACAATATTTAAACTAAAAAAATGAGTATAAAGAAAAAATATTTTATTTAGTATCAATGTTTTTATTTATTATTATTATTAATATTATTTTTTTAATTATTTATTACTGTTATTATAATAAATAAAGTAATAGAACTAGAAAATATACTATAATATATTACAAAAAATCATTTTACTTGCCTAATCAATTATAAATATGCATGTGTCAAATTCTTTTCATTGGCAAAAAATACATTATTAAAAAAATATTTAAAACAACTCCAATCCATCATATATTCTAAACCACATTTACTTTACCTTTTCTTTAATATATGTAAATGCTTTGCGCATACATGTGGCCCAATAATACTAAATCTGCGCACTCCAACGTATTTACGAGACTCAAGACTCAAGACTCAAGACTCGCCCAATAACCCTGATTTCAAAAACGTGAAAGTCAAGTTACTCAAATTCCAACTTCGCTCACACTCCGCTGTGGTTTGTAAGCGCCTTCTTCCGGCACACCATTTGCACCCTTCAATTTTTTCGTCATCGTTTCAGTCTCCAAAACAGAATGTTGTGAAACAAGAAACAAGGTTTTAGAGAAATTGGAGATGAAGGGAGCAAGGAATATCAGATTCAGGTATTTTACAACACTAATGTTAAGAATTTTCGTGATGAAAATGGGATTGAAAACAATTTTAGGGTTTAGGGGGTGACAATTAAAACTGTTTTTTGCATGCGTGTTTAGGTATTTTGTTGGATGCGCTGTTCCGATTCTGTGTTGGACAAATCATTTAAAGGTGCAAAAAATGAAAAAAAAAAAAACGATTTTATTGTGACGTAATAATAATGATCATGAGAATTTGTAATCTGAAGACAAGAATAAAAGATCAGTATAACGCAGCCGGGTCGAGTGGAGAGTCTGTTCACTCGCGATTCCAAAATCTCTGCGACAGGGAAGACTCTCTCAGATTGCTTGATGTAATTTGAACGATTTATTTGCCTTGTACTCTGCGCCAATGCATATGTGAGTGGAATTATAATTGTTCTGTTTTTGGATGTAATGTCTCCCATACACGTTCCACTGGATTTATTAATCTTGTTTTGGATTGGTCTCAGAAGAGTGTTTCTGTCCAATAAATGGATTTATACAGATTCTCCTGCTCAAACGAGGGAAAAGAACTGGAAAAAATTGTTTTCAATGTCACATTTTGGTAGAAAATGCAGTATATTAGAAAGTCAATAGAGATCCCATGATGCAAGTACTCAAAAAACTTTATAGTGGCGAGAGCTTTTCAATGCCATATATTTAACGATATATACAGGGCAAAACTTGCAATCTAATCTGTTCATGGTGATGATTCTGAACATGCAGCAGTATGTAACTTGCAAGTGTTATATATAGATATAGTCTTTCTCTTTAAAACAAAGAATTATACAGTCAAATGCATTGCATGCCAAGACCACGTTGGTAAAAACAAACACACGTGCAAGTTAATTATGATTTGATTTTTTATTGTTTAGGTGAAGTTTACTTCCCTGTTTACTGTGTATGATCTTGAATGAGATATTTGTTTTTTAACAAACTTTTGTTGTACGTGGGACAGGGTTTCAAGATTTAAAAAATGGAAGCTTATTGTTAGAAATGTTCCTTTCAAGGTTTGAGACACAAAATTAAAAAACTTGAAATAAATATTTTTGGATACCTTGACTTCTGATTAGTTGAATTAAATAAATATTTCAAATTTATTTTTGAAATAAACCATAGGGATGCATGTAAAACATACAGAAATAAGAGATAAGTTTTCATCGGTTGGATTACTGTGGGACGTATTTATTCCACAAAAGTCAGACACAGGGTAAATTTATTAGCCAAATGTATGAACTGTTACCAAGTCTTTATTTTATTTGCCTACTATTTGTGTTCTAAAATAACCTGCATGTAAGCTTCATGTTTCTTTTCAGGCCCTTCAATAGCTGAATGGATCAATTTAGCAAAACGAGTCATAGCTGTTGATTGAGCTGATCCAAATAAGATATTTAGTAGTGATACTAATGATACTTATGCATCAGAGAAAGGTAATTTTTATCTTCAGTGAAAATGGTACTTTTCATCAGCCACTATTATTTTCTATATTTGAAAATGAATGAAGTCGTGCAATTTTTCATATTTTGTCTAGAGCTTATTCATCTAAATTAAAAATCTATTTTTTTTTTGCTTGCCCTGCATTGTTTAATACATGTGATAGGTGGATTGCTTAATCAGGTGAAGTGTCTTTCGGCTTTTTAGTGCAGAAATTTATACTTATTCAAAGCACTATGTTATTATCAATTATTTAATAGTACTATTTTATGAGGTATAAAAATATTATTATTTGAAAAACTTCTTGCCAGCAGCCCTTACTGTGAAATGAGTGATTATAAGAGGGGTTAGCAAATTGGTTGATGGTTTGTTCTTGAATTTGGGCTTATACTGATTTAAAAAAGTTGGCAATTGTTTTTTCTTTCTGAATATAGTCTTTGCTAGGAAAAAACCATCATCGAATAATGGCATATTTCACGGATGAAAAATCTTAGTCAAACTATTACCTAAACTTCAGGACCACAATTTTTTCACTTTAGAAAACTTTGTAAATTGTTGTCTAAGATGTGTAGTGAGATAAAAAACCAAACATTCATTGCTGCACAAGACTTAAGGGGGGCCACCACTTCTGAATACCTATCGCGCTTCCTTCATACACTTTCTATACATCTTCTTTATAGATTTCTCTTTCAAAATAGGTTAACATTTGGCACCTTTATGTTATCATGGCATAAGAAGGTTTTCTACGTTTTTATTGTTGATAGTTATAATTGATTGCACATTTTTTTTTTTAGCATTTAGAAATTCATATAAGGAGGTTTTGTATTCAGCAAATAGGTAGAAATGTATTTTTATTTGGTATACGTAATTTTTTCCCTTCTACTTTTGAGTATTTTAAGCAAATTCAGGAATTAGCAAGGTCCTCTTCCTACATATGCTAATTTCCAAGTTTTCTTAACATACTTAAAGTAGAAAAGGAAAGAAATTATACATATTGAATAGAAATATGTTTTTACTTATTATTCTATTACGTCTTTTGAATACAAAACCTTTTTATATAAAATTTTAAATGCTAAATAAATAATGATTTACAATCAATTATAACTATAAACATAACAAAAATATAAGGACAAAGAATTTTTTTTTATTATAGCTTCCTATATTTAAGTTTGTTATTTTCAACACACCCTTTCAAATTTGATTATTTTATCTTGATGTTGGTCGTTTGATTCCAAAGATTGTTTTTCTCAAACAAATTGGTCTTCAATGGTTTAGTCATGATATTTGCAACTTGCTCTTCATACTTGTAGAATTGGAGCTTAACTTCTTCTTGCTTGATCAGTTCCCTATTGTAATGATAACGAATGTCTATTTGTTTGCTCGGCCCATGCAACATAGGGTTTTTGGCTAATGCCATAGCAAATTGGTTATCACAATGAATAGTTATCAGATCAACTTGAATATTTTTTTAAATATTCTAATATCCTACGTAGCCAAATTGCTTGTCATGTTGTAGATGCTGCTACAATATATTCTGCTTCTGGTATTGATAGAGCCATCACCTGTTGCTTCTTAAAAGACCATGATATAACTTCATTTCCTAAATAGAATACATATCCCGAAGTGCTTCTACGAGTTTCAATATCATCGGCCCAATAACTATCCGTATAACCTACTAAATTGTAGGCATTTGAGTAAGTATAAAAGAGTCCATGATCTCGAGTTCCATTAAGATAAGGAAGAATCCTTTTAGCTGCTTGTGTGACTAATATGGTTTCTCCATGAAACAACTTATTAGTCTAACCCCATAAATAATGTCAGGTCTAGTGGATGTCAAATAGCAAAGACTACCCATTATACTTCTGAAGTAAGTTTGATCCACAAATTCTCCACTACCAACTCTCTTCATCACCATGCGTTCTACAATTGGAGTTTGAATTAGGGAAAATGCATCCATCTTGAAAATTTTTAAGATATCAATGGTATATTTCCTTTGTGAAACAAAAATACCATCATTACTTTGTTGTACTTCAATGCCAAGAAAGTATGACATAAGTCTCATGTTTGTCATCTCAAATTATTGTGTCATGACCTTGAATTCAACAAACATTTTCTCACTATTCTCAGCGAAAATCAGGTCATCTACATACAAACATAAGGTCAAAAGCTCACCATTTGTCTTATGTGTGATATATCACGTATGCTTATGATTACATTTATGAAAACCATCCTCCAATTAGTATGTGTCAATGCGAGAGTACCAAGCACGTGGTGCTTATTTTAACCCATACAAGGCTTTTTTAAAGTGGTAAACTTTCTTCTCATCTCCTTTCTTTCTAAAGCCAAGTGGTTGCTCAACATATAATTCTTCTTGAAGTACACCATTCATAATTGTTGACTTTACATTCATTTGATAGATGTTCCATTTGATGGATGTTCCATTTGTTTTGACCTACAAGAGATGAAATCATTTGCATAGTATCCATTCTTTAAACTGGTGCAAATACCTCAAAATAATCAAGTCTCGACTTTTGTTAGCAACCCTTTACTATTAATCTTGTTTCATAACGATCTACCCTACCATCGGGTTTATACTCTATCTTGTACACCCATTTGGCTCCTATCAGCTTCTTTCCAACTAGATGGGTAGTAAGCTCTTAAGTCTCATTTTTTTCTATTGAGTGATATCTTCTTTCATGGCTTGGATCTACTTTTCATCTGCTACTTCATCTTGAAATGAAACTGGATCACAATTTACAAATATACAAAATCTTGCTTAAAGAATCTTCATTCAAATCATTTTCGTCGTCGTCTCTTCCCAACACATAATCTTGCAATTATGCTAGTTGCACATGTTCATCAAATATTTGTGATTAATCATGGCAATCAACACTTCCGCTTCCAAAATTAAATGGAGAAAATTATGATAATTGGGCAGTCCATTTGAAGGTATATTTCCACTCTTAAGATTTGTGGGATTTGGTGGAAAAAGGCTTTGCAGATGTTATAAAAAAAGAATGAAGCAACAAATTGATCCTAACTTTGACCAAGCTTTGCAAAGCAAGACGAATTTCACCAATCGTGGTGGATACCAAGGTGGTCAAGGTCGTGGACTTGGTCGTAATCGAGGAAGGGTAGTTTTGTATCACATAGGGACAAAATTGGTGAGAGTAGTTATTTAGGTGGAAGATCAAAATTCAAATGTGACAAGTCCAAAGTGGATTATTATAAATATTAGCAATTCAACCATTATGCATCAGAATGCCAAACCAAATTACAAAAAGAACATGGAGAACATGCAAATGTACTTGAAACTGAAGAAAATATGACTTGCCTATACACAAGGTCTAGATGTTGAAAACAATGACACTTGGCATCTTGATGCAGGACGTAGGAACCATATGACGGGAAAAAAAGGGAGTTTTTCTCTTTCTTAGATAAATCAATGAAAGGATAAATGAATTTTGGAAACAAATCCAAAATTCTCGTGATGTATATGATGTGCCTGGATTATTATGGAATTTATTGAGCATGGGACAACTTTTTGAAAAAGGGTACAAAGTTCATTAAGACAACAGAGTATGTCAAACTATGAGCAAAGATAATAAAAACGTTATAAGGGTAAAAATATTAAGAATCGTATGTTTCCTTTGTTGTTTAAAACGAGAACCTTGATGAATTTTCAAGCTATGGTAAAAGACGAATATTGGTTGTGGCATCTCTGCATTGGTCATTTGCACTTCAGATGTTTGAAGTTATTGGCACAGAAGTAAATGGTGGTTAGCCCTCCACTCATTAAAGATCCCAACAATCCATGTGAAGGTTGCATTCTTGGAAAGCACCATCATCATTGGAAAGTCTATGCGAGCAAAGCAACTCTTACAAATGATTCACATAGATATATGTGGTCATGACACAACAGTTTGAGATGACAAACATGGGACTCATGTCACACTTTCTTGGCATTGAAGTACAACAAAGTAATGATGGTATTTTTGTTTCATAAAAAGAAATATACCATTGATATCTTAAAAAAATTCAAGATGGATCCAACTTCCCCAATTCGAACTCCAATTATAGAACACATGGTGATGAAGAAAGTTAGTAGTGAAGAATTTGTGGATCCAACTTACTTCAAGAGTATTGTTCTTATGAGACAAAGTCGTACTCCCAAGTTTACCTAATTGTCCTAGTATTCGGTTGCTGGCTGGTCTTTCCTTGATGGAGTTCTTCTTGGTGCAGGTGTGATATTGGGCTGTGTTTCTGGCATGGGATGCACTTCTTGGCGTATCTGGTGTAGTCTTCCTCGATGGTTGGCCAATATTAGCCTGCCCGCAATATATGTGCTGCCATAGTTTTGGGACTTGAGTGATAGCCACAAACTCCTCGTGTGTCTCCTACATAACGTAGTCGGCTTTCTCTTTGGTGTTACATCTTAGCAGGGGAGTGCTAAAGCCTTTTCTGAAGAGTCCCCCCCACCAAAATATAGCGGATTGCCTTTCTCATCCAACCTTTCTCTTCATTTTCAGGAACAGTTCCTTGTTGCAAGTACCGAATAAATGGTTCCATTCAGGTGTCGTCTGTTGTGATTTGCATGCATTGGGGTGTTTGTTCAATAGAGGGTGACATTAGGGTTTGTTGCAGCAGAGATTTGTATTTGCCATTTTTCTTCTTGCTGTCAAGTTTTGATAGCTGGCCCGCCCTGGTATTGTGGGCTCTGGGTACGTGTTCGATTTTGAAATCATCGAATTGGCCAATCATACTGGTGACTATATGGTAGTATTGCGCCAGCATGAGGTCCTTTACCTGATACTCCCTTGTGAGATGTCCCATATTAGTCGAGAATCAGATTTGCACAAGAGCCGCCTAGGCCAACTTCTTTAGAGAGGTTAAGGCAGACAATTATTGCTTCATACTCTACTTGATTGTTCAAGGTTTTAAACTTTAAGTGCATAGGCTGCTCGATTAAGATGTTGCCCGGTCCCTCGAGTACAATGCCTGCCCCTACTCCTTGTGGGTTTGACGAGCTATCTACGTGCATGGTCCACCATGTTTCCTTCGGAGTTACGTAGTCTTGCAAGTTGTTGGCAAAGTCTTCCAAACATTGGGCTTTTATCACATCGTGCAGTTCGTAGCGTATGCTAAATTTGGACAATTTAATGGACCATGCTGAGAGTCGTCTGGTCAAATCGGGTTTTTCCAGGATTTTCTGGATGGGGCAGTCAGTGGAGTATATGGAAATAAATTCATTCGGGTCAGTGGTACCATCATTCGTGACAGTTGGCGCTTTCCACTTGTGAGGGAAGGGGGTCTTCGTAATTTCGTCTATGAATGGGTGTTTGTAGTTTCTTCGGGACGCGAACGAACTGAAATTACCACCTGTGGTATGACCTGTTGGCATATATTCACTTTCTTCTTATGTGGTTCCCCTAAAGGGTGCGGGACAAAGTCCTCCTATCGCTTTGTCTGCTTCGATCTTTCTTTTAAGGCTAGAATTTTTCTCCCTCAAGGCCTCCATTTCGTTCGCATTCCTCTTCTTATATTCTGCGAACTCTTGCTGCATCCTAGCCTAGGCTTCCAAAATGCGAGAAATGTCTGATGAAGGGCCTGTATCCCCAACTTCAGCTGTTGGGACCCTAGTGGGAACTTCTGCTACTCTGCTTCTTGTGGATACCATTTTGTCTTAACAATGCCGGGTAGGGAACCTATCAAGTACTCTTTGGTCCCACGGTGGGCGCCAATTGTTCTTATGAGACCAAGTCGTACTCCCCAAGTTTACCCAATTGTCATAGTATTAGGTTGCTGGCTAGTCTTTCCTTGCTCCGGTGGTTCTCTGAGGACGGCGCATGGATGTCTGCAAAAGATACTCTGATGCTTAAGTTAGCACTGATGATGTCAAGGATTTAGAGAATATTTTAATGTGTAATCAATGCATAGAACATTGTGCTATTTATACCTTTTTACTTATGGGTCCTACCTGGAATGAGCTTTTGGGCCCAAATACCTTTTTTAGTTGTTTCTGGATCTAGTGACAATGGGTGAAATTACCAGGAGGTCCCTCGAAAGTTACTGGTAAGCGCCAGTGGGTTACTATTGTCAGGTACCGCATACTATGAAGGGTGTTCTAAGTATGCAGTATTTGGTACGTTGTCATGTGGATCTGAGTGACTAGGTACTTCTTGGCAGCTTAATCATTTGAGTAAGGCTTAATTATCATTTTGGTCCTCTAATTTATTGGGTTGGTTCACTTTGGTCCCCTTATTATTTTTAGGTTCAATTTGGTCCTCTAATTCTTTAAAAGGTTCAATTTGGTCCCTGCCGTTAAGTCAACTTTAACACCGTCTCCGTACATGCCACGTGTCATTTTGTGGAATTTTCAAATTTTTTTTAATTTTTTTTTTAATTTTTTAATTTTTTTTAAAAAAAATTAAACTGCCACGTGTCACCTTATGGTTGTGACACGTGTCACCTTACGGTTGTGACACGTGTCATCTTACGGTTGTGACACGTGTTACTTTGAGATTTTTTATTTAAAAAATGTACTGCCACGTGGCAGATCACGATTGTGCCACGTGTCAAACTAACATTTGTTATTTTCAATTTAGTCCCTCTATTACAATTTTGATTCAATTTAGTCCCCCAATTTTTTAAGATGATTCAATTTTGTCCTCTCTAATTTGATACCAAATTAGTAATTAAGCTTAATTACAACTTATATCTACATATTAAAATAATTTTTGTTATATTTATAGATTAAATTACTCCATCTAACTATTCAAATTATTATTTTTTTTTACATGTATAGAAACTTTCAAGTGTAAAAAATTACAAGTGAAAAATATAACAAATGAAATAACATGAGTATTTAGGGAGTGATTTGATGTATAAATGGTAAAAAATTATTTAAACATGAATGTATAAATTGTAATTAAGCTTAATTATTAATTTGGTCTCAAATTGGAGAGGACAAAATTAAATCATTTAAAAAAATTGGGGGACTAAATTGAATCAAAATTGTAAAAAGAGGGACTAAATTGAAAACAACCAATGTTAGTTTGACACGTGGCACAATCGTGACCTGCCACAATCGTGACCTGCCACGTGTCACAACCATAAGATGACACGTGTCACAACCATAAGGTGACACGTGGCAGTTTAATTTTTTTTAAAGAAAATTTAAAAAATTAAAGAAAAAATAAAATAAAAATTTGAAAATTCCACAAAATGACACGTGGCATGTACGGAGACGGTGTTAAAGTTGACTTAACGGCAGGGACCAAATTGAACCTTTTAAAGAATTAGAGGACCAAATTGAACCTAAAAATAATAAGGGGACCAAA
>Ga0214542_1012550_pt1 | contig 10825 bp, 9 predicted proteins | sample CNSS1metaG_FD_160096 | JGI IMG/M metagenome (GOLD analysis project Ga0214542, IMG submission 160096) | Root nodule microbial communities from cowpea collected in UCLA plant growth center, Los Angeles, California, USA - CNSS1 | ecosystem: Host-associated > Plants > Roots > Nodule | place: USA...
CCTAATGTGAGAGTGAGTCTTGGCCAAGTGAAGGGAGATGATTGGTGGAGGCATTCCCATGAGGATTCTAGGCCAAAAGAGGAAGGAGACCAAGTGACCTTCTAAGGCATAAACCACAAAGGCAAAATGAGACAAGGTACATGTCTACTTTTGCTTTTGCTTTATGCTTTTTGCTTTCCTCTCTCTTCCACTTCATCCAAGTGCTCCAATCACCAAGTGCCACCTAGCCATGCTCTACTTTCTCTTAATTACCTACAAAACAAGACAAGCAAGGATTAGCATGTTGGTTTAAGTTAATCTAATCTTGGTCAAAGGTCAACTTTGGATCAAAGTCAACAAGTCAACCAAAATAAGTCAACTAGAAACCAACTTAGGGAATTCAAACTAAATTAATGCAAAACAAAGATAAAGGTGATGGAATAGAAGACTCCCCTCTAGACATGCTTCTAGTGATCCTTCTTGAGGGAGCTTCTAAGGAGGTGGTCACGCCTTCATCACAATGACAATCGGTAGAAAAGGAAGGAAACATGAATAAAAAGCAAAAAAAAAAGGATGAACAATATGAAAATGAAAAGAAAAACACAAGATATGGAAGGAAACCTTACTCAAACCAACACAAATGATGAACAATGGCTTGAGTGGATCTAGATACCATTATGGTGGAACTCTGTGGATGAAGATGGATAAGAAAGCTCCATGGAAGAGTGTGGAAGGTGAAGGATGAAGGTTGTTCTCACAATTGGAGAGAAATGTGAGTAATGAACTCTATCTTAGAGAAGATGGAGGTAGGTGGCTAGAGGATATGATTTAATCCTCTAGCTCAAGTGACTCTCAAAAGGCAATAGGAGTGGAGTACTCTCAAAACACTAGGCATCTATTGCTTAAAATTCAAGAGTGATTACAATAGCCAAAAATTTAGGCTTTTATATGAAAGTAAATACACATAAGCACTTTTAGTCCTTGGATGAGAAAGGCATTCAATCTTGGTCGTGGAAGATGGCTTGGAGAAGGAGCAATGCTCAAGGCCATTGGATAATGCTTTGGAAAAGGAGGAAGCATTCCCAGCCCTTGGATTCATGAGGTGTAGGAAGGAATGTTGACTTCCACTTAGTCCACCTTGGACCTTTGGTAACTCATGGCCAAATCTCCTATTGGGCTTAGTCAAGCCCAACTTTAGCAATTCAATTACACATTGTTTGACTTATTATTCTAGAAACAAGGCCTAAACAATGGGCCAATCTTATTGTTATTCTATTGCTCTTCGATACACCTCTTCAAATCTTCACATCTTCTTTGGCCCATGTGAAGAGTGTGAGAAGTCTATATGGATTTGAGCCATCTTGGATGAAGCCTAATTGGATCTTTTTGAGCATGCCCCTTGTTATTGGGCCTCTTGATGGGCTTGGGCTTGAAGGTGTACCTTGTCTTAATACTGGCTTGTTGGGGTCTCATCATGTGTTCGTGGTGGCTCAAAAGAGATAAAAAATCCAATCCAGTGAGTGTTTGGGAGTGAAGAGTTGCAGTCCAATGGTGGTGAGCTTCTGCAAAAGAAATATGTAGAGGTGACCCATAATCAATGTGCTCCGTGAGGGTTTGGTGGTGAAGAATTAGAAATTAGGGAGTGGTTCCCTCCTCTCTTAGAAATTAGAAATTAGGGTATGTGCGTCAGGTGAGTGTTCTGATGGGACATGAGTGTTGTATCTGGTGTGTGTGTGTGTGTGTCTGAAAAAAGGTGAGTGTGTGCGTTAATGAACAATGAATGTTATGTGATGGGATGCCGAAATGGATAATTCAACCCGATCTGGTTTAACCCATCAGGGTTGATCACTTAATAAGTTAACTCAATTTGTTTTATTTATTTGCAAGATAAAAAAATTTGAACTCAACCTGGCCCACAATGGATTAGTGGGTTATACGGGTTGACTCACGAGTTTACTTAAATAAAAAAAATATTTTTTTTAATTTTTTTTTCAGTCAAAATTAAATTATTATTCTAATTAAAATTAAAATAAATTTTAATATGATCGAAATACAAATCAAAATCACAAAAATACAAATTATATATGTGTTGGTTAAAAAAACCTAACATTACCCAAATATAAAGTCAAACTTAACAAAAAACACTTGTGTGATCCTTTATTTGTGGGTTGGTGAGCCAACCCGGCTCACCCCAGGTTCAACCCGTATTGAAATTTGTAAAAGAATATTAACTCAATCTGGCCCGAATCCGTGGTGAGACGGGTTAGCTCGCATATTGTAACCCATTTTGACAGTTCTATCATGGGTTGAGTAAAGATTTGATGAGGTGTGTGATTGTTTTTTTGAATAATAATATTTTAATTTTTTAGTCAATTTTAATTTATTATTTCAATCATTTTTAATTATTTATTTTAACATTGAGTGGTGTGTGGTCTGAGGTGAGTGGGGAGTGAGTGGTGCGTGTGTGTGTGCGTGAGTTTGAGTGGCTGCGTCAGGTGAGAGCCTTGTGAGTGTGTGGGCCCATAAGTTCTTCTGAGAGAGTGGTATGTGTGGTCCGTGTGAGTTAGTTCTGGTGAAGTGAGGTGTGCCACGTCGCATTATAGGATAGGAGAGGATTTGGGGTGGTGCAGCTTAGAAAACGTGAGGGGTGTGAATAGAAAAGTGAGTAATGGGCCTGGTTTTAGAAAAGATAGAGGGTGGTAAGAATTGAAAAAAATAGGTTCTATGATTTTCAATTTTTATTTGCTTAAACAATTAATTAATTTTCAAATTTTCTTTTTATTTTTTTTTACAAACTTTATTTCATCCATATTTATTTATGTTCCCTCCTTGATAGAGAAAATCTGCAATAAATCGAGCTATACAATAGGCCAAGGAATCGGGCGAAAATTCAAGTCAGAAAACACATCTCCACAGAGCCGAAGTCATTGTAGAAATCTAGAAACATGTCTCCACAGAACCGAGGTTATTATAGAAATCTAGAAACACGTCTCCACAAAGCCGATGTCATTACAGAAATCTAGAAGGATGTCTCCACAGACCCGAGGTCATTGCAGGAATCCAGAAGGATGTCTCCACAAAGTCGAGGTCATTGCAGGAATCCAGAAGGATGTCTCCAAGAGTCTAGGTCATTCCAGAAATAAAGAAAGATGTCTCCATAGAGTCGAGGTCATTGCAAGAATCCAGAAAGATGTCTCCATATAGTCGAGGTCATTGCAAAATTCCATAACGATTCCTTCCTAGGACCGACGCCAATTAGGGTAGCTGGTTGATGGTTCAAGATTTACGAGGATCTCATCCTAGGACCGATCTCTTTGTAAGAAGCTAGGATTGAGGAGATGGTGCGCGTGAAGATAGAATCTTAGATTATATAAAGTGATTATTTTGGTTAAGGAAATATTTAAAAGAAGGTACATTAGTTGTTATTTAGGGGAATATTGTAGATTATCTCTAAGGCTATTATTATGCATTAACTAATTATGTATATCTACAATATTTGTAACTGATTTACCTTCTATAAATAAGAATGTTACTCCCATGGTCAAGGGAAAAAAAATTTTTGACCTAAGTGAGTCCTTAACTAAGATTAAAATATTTCTTTCTTTTTGTTTCGGTTAAAGGTTATTTTACACCTTTTTCTGGACCGGAACATTGGTGCCACCCGTGGGGCTCGGTAAAACGAGATCCCAACGACACTTACCATAAGAAACTTACCACCATGAGGAATAGAAAAAACAAGTCCAACGACCAAGAGGAGAATGAGAACAACAACACTCTAAATAATGCAGCAGATCCTACCTCCGTAACACTCACAAGAAACCTTTTACATATGCAAGTCATGAGAAGATGATCGATCTATGCTCAAGCTCCACTTACAAATCAACAATTAATCCTTACGATCGAAGCTTACGCTCTTTCTCAATACAGGTAAAAAAAATAATACCCAAAGTTCCATATATGTTTCTATTTTTTGACATAAAAAAAAAAGAAACTTAATAATAAAATTGTTAAAAAATTACAAACCAAAAAATTTAAACAATTTCCTAACCACATAATCATAAATTATTCTACTCTTCCTATATTATCTAAAGTTCAAAAGCATAAGTTTAATAATTTTACAAATTGGATTAAATGATTTATTTAGGTCAGAATGATTAATTTAAAGGAAATATTAAATTTAGTAATTTATATATGTTGTTATGTTGTTTTAACTTAAATATATTGTCGAATAATATGATCCTAATTATGCATACAGGAATAATAAATTGATTTGCTAAAAGAAAATAAAATATATTTATATAACAGAATTATTGTTCTCGGGTGTTCCTTTTATTTTTAACCATCTTATTATCGAAAGAGCAAAATAGTGAAATTAATGAATAATAAAAGTTTCATGAATTAATTACTCATCAACCTTTCATAAAACTAAATGTTTTTTACATTAAAGTTTGCCTTTGAAATATTAAATGAAATATGCGTGGGGTTATTTATATTAAAATATATGTTTAGCATCAATATTTTGTTTAATATTATTAAACAAATAATTTTTAGTGTGAAGTATTTTATATTTGGAGGAGTTTTAAGTAAGATATTCTTAACAGAATAATTTAGGGAAAACTAATCTACCACAAAGTTGTTTCAAAATCTCAATATAATTATTTTATATGGTGTTGGAATCATAAAATAAGATTGTTTAAATGTATAGACTAAGATTTCGATACATATGGTAAAATGTGAATGTTTTAGTAAATATTGTTAATTGTTATCTTTAGAATAAATTTATTGTTACTAGATATAAATATTTTCTGGTATAAATATTTTTTAGTGCTACTCTTTATTCTAATAATAAACATAATTATTTTATAATAGTATGTTATTTTAATCAGCTTAAAAATTTTGATGATATGTTATTGGAATGATTTCTACAAGTGAATATTATTAAAATTAAGATATTTATAAAATATTTTGCATAACAATTATTTATCTTGAACTATAAATAAACTTATTGTCATATATATATATATATATATATATATATATATATATATATATATATATATATATATATATATTATGTGAATTTCAAACAAAGATTTTGCAGACATATTAAAAGTTCATTCATCATGTTTAAATCAACTAAGACTAGCTTTAGCTAGGCAAAAGGCAAGATTCATCTTCCTGGTGCCGACCTCAGGATAAGATTGATCTATGTCATGCCTATTACTATAAAGTTGATCTCTTCAGTTCACAAAAAGGGTATAATAACCAAAACCATAACTGATCCACGATGCTCGATGTCAGGCCACGATGTCCGATGCCAAGCCAAGTTGCTTGATGTTTAAAGAACCTTCGTGTTCTATGCCAAGCCAAGTTGCTTGATATTTAAAAGAGCTTTCATCGTCTATTTCAAGCCGAGTTGCTTGATATTTAAAAGAGCTTTCATGATCTATTCCAAGTCGAGTTGCTTGATGTTTAAAAGAGCCTTTGTGTTCTATTCCAAGCCGAGTTGCTTGATGAGAGCCTTCGTGTTCTATTCCAAGCCGAGTTGCTTGATGAGAGCCTTTGTGTTCTATTCCAAGTCGAGTTGCTTCATGAGAGCCTTCGTGTTCTATTCCAAGCTGAGTTGCTTGATGAGAGCCTTCGTGTTCTATTCCAAGCTGAGTTGCTTGATGAGAGCTTTCGTGTTCTATTCCAAGCCGAGTTGCTTGATGCTTAAAAGAGTCTTCGTTTTCTATTCCAGGTCGAGTTGTTTGATGTTAAAATATCCTTCATATTCTATTCCAAGCCGAGTTGCTTGTTGTTTAAAAGAGCCTTCGTGTTATGTTCCAAGCCGAGCTGCTTGATGAGAGCTTTCGTGTTCTATTCCAAGCCAAGTTGTTTGATGTTTAAGATAGCCTTTGTGTTCTATTCCATGCCGAGTTTCTTGATGTTTAAAAGAGTCTTCGTGTTCTATTCCAAGCTGAGTTGCTTGATGTTTAAAAGAGCCTTTGTGTTCTATTCCAAGCCGAGTTGCTTGACGAGAGCCTTCGTGTTCTATTCTAAGCCGAGTTGCTTTATGAGAACCTTCGTGTTCTATTCCAAGCCGAGTAGCTTGATGAGAGCCTTCGTGTTCTATTCCAAGCCGAGTTGCTTGATGAGAGCCTTCGTATGCTATTCCAAGCCGAGTTGCTTGATGAGAGCCTTCGTGTTCTATTCTAAGCTGAGTTGCTTAATGATTAAAAAAGCCTTCATGTTCTATTCCTAGTCGAATTGTTTGATGTTTAAAAGAGCCTTCGTGTTCTATTCCAAGCCGAGTTGCTTGATGTTGATGAGCTTGAATGCTCTATACCAAGCCGAGTTGCTTGATGATGAGCCTAATGCTCTATACCGAACCTAGTGCTCGATGACAGGATTATGATCATAGGGAAGGTAATAAACTGCAGGAACTAAGAGCTCGTTTCTCAGTCGACACTCTTCTTATAATTGATGATAAACGCATTATAGGAAGTGAGAGCTTGTTCCTCAACCGACACTCTTATTATAATTGATGATAAACGCATCGTAGGAACTGAAAGCTCGTTTCTCAACCGACACTCTTATTATAATTGATGATAAATGTATTGCAGGAACTAAGAGCTCATTTATCAACCGAAACTCTTGTTATGATTGATGATAAGTGCATTGTAAGAACTGAGATCTCCTCTTTTTGTCGACCTGCTCAGTACGATTGAGTTAAAAAATCTGATACTTAGAGCTCGTCTTGCAGCTTAATTAATTTTAGAAGTTGTAATACTAAGAGCTCACCAAACAATAGATCACCAAACAGACACTACAAGAAATATTGGGATTATCGACGGATATGTTTCGACGGATACTGATCCGTCGGTAATGTCCATAGTAAACTGGTCTGCTATTTACCGACGGATGGGCTGCTACTTCCGACGGCTGAAATCCTTTGGTAAGTAATTAACTAATATCAGAAACCAGTTTCACTTTCTTCCTCCCCCAATTTTATTTTACCCTTAAAACGCGAACGCGAGCGCCAACCAGTCACCTTACATCGATCCAACATCGCTGACCACGCTGCCGTAGTTTGACGTTGTTGGTGCATTGTCATTGCCGCTGCCATCGACTGTGCCCTCCACCGTCATCGTTTTCGTGGGTTGAGGGAACACAGTGCTCTGCGTAGGTTTTCCCGGTGCGTTCTCCGACCATCTCACGGTGGTTGTGGTAAGTCTTACCAGCAATGGTCATTTTGGTTCTGTTATTGTTTGTCCCTCCACTAACTTTCCCATTGTGATTGTGTGATTGGTAGGGGCAGTGGTTGGATTCTCGTGTTGTCGCTGTTTTGGTGTGGGGCGTTTTCCAAATACCATGCTCATTGATAGGTGAGTATTTTTTACCTTCAAACAGGTTCAATTTTGACAATTACCACTCTTGCTTATTTATAATGTTATAATTTAGATTGAAGTGGCAAAGGTAGTCAAGACACAATCCAATTTGGAGCGGCAATTGGAGTTGATAGAGACTCATCAACAAGAGGTACTTTTAAAACCAATTTATTTCTGAATTGATTGCTAGGTTTGAGCCCAAATTGATTGCTTCGTTTTGTTTTGGATTCCATTAAGTTGTTAAGTTGATTGATTTTGGGTTCATGTCTCATACAACCATTTGCATTTCCGAATTGATTGCTAGGTTGGAGCCTAAATTGATTGCTTTGTTTTGTTTTGGGTTCCATTAAGTTATTAAGTTGATTGATGCATTTTATGATTTTGTTCATGTCTCATACAAGCATTGTGATTCATCTTTGACTCTAGCTCTTTTGTCAATTAATCTGATTCATGACATTTAAAATAGAGTATTGTGTTCTTCACCACCAATCCGTGACCAAAAGCAACAAAAATCTCCACCTTGTCTCCACTTTTTGTTCACTTCATTCTTTCTTATGTTGATTGCTTCCACCTGAGCCATGGATGTTGTTTCTATCTTGCCAATCAAGTCTTTAGATTCCTTGATTTTCCCATTCAGTGCTGCAACCAAATTAAAATTATAAATCTAGGACTTAAAGTACAACTAGACTAGTCAATTAGGCAAATGCAAATTAGAACTAGATTTTGGATGCAACCCTTATTATTTGTCACCTGTTTTAAGTTCAGCAAGAGTGTAGGTAGATGTCCCCTAGGTTCTCCCACAACTGCCATAACATTTGGAGCTCAATTGCAAAAAGTCAATCTTTGTTAACTCTCTGGTCAACTCTGATTGAAAAAGTCAAGTCTGCATAATTTGATGAGTCTTTGGCTTATTTGCATGCATTGGTTTCTTCCAATCAGTATTTCAGTGCTAAATTTACATGTTTTGGCTGCATTAGAATCATATAACTTAAGTTAAGGTTAGTCATGTTAAATAATCAACGTAAACAAACTTGACTATGCAACCCACTAGGCTATATTTCACTTAAGCAACCTAAAATAGCAGCTCTTGCTAGAATCAACATAGGATTGTTGATTGGTTATGATTTGTGCCAATGTAGGTATTTTGCTATCAGATTTGCTATCCCATTCAGTTGTGGTCTGCAATAAAGGTGAGTGTCTTGTTTAGCTATCTAATTTTGGATTTTTATCTCTATTTATGCGTTGAATCTGTTTTGTGCATGGATTCACTTGATAGTAAATGTATCAATGTAGTAAATTAGAGAGTGGTGACATGAAGGACACTCACTTTTAGGATTTTTTTTCTTTTGAATGAATTGAACTTGCCCATTTGGGACGTTCCTGCCACCAATATGGAGATAGCCAAGACAGCAAAGACATACTAATTAAACCACACTTGACAGCATATATATTGACTATTAATGTGACAACGCAACCACACTTTATGGGTCAAATTTGGTACCCATGACTTCAAACTGTTAAAACTTGAAACCAACATGAAGCTAAACACTAAACAAACATATTTAAATGATCAAAATACTGCATGAATAAAGAAAAATAGAAAACCTTCATATTGAAACTCAAAGAATGAACAAGTTGTGGGAACTTAAACTAAACTAAATACTTTTTGGGGTTGTGATGATTTAAGCTTCTAATTCTAAAACTATGAATTGGAACATGTTAAAGATGATTGAAAATGGGTAAAAGTATTAAAACTTAAAAAGTACAAATGGGTTATGAAATGGGTTTGGAGGAAAACTCAAAACCATGAATCTTGATCAATGATTTTCATCTCTTCACACCAACCAGTCTTAATAGCTGCCATATAGGATTAATGCAAATGACAAAGTCCTGAATGGTAGCTGACACTCAAATCTACAACCTAACAACACACTTGGTAGCCTAAAATGGCTAACAAAGAGTGCCTAAAATGCATATGAACAATAAAAATGAGTTTCAAGTGTTGTAAATACCTTGAACTCGTTTCGATATGTTGAAATGTGTAGAATAAATAGTGAGGACCCTCCACAAATGATAGGTTCACGAAATCACTATCCAAACCCCACTTTCAAGTAAGAAAAGTAAGCCAATCATGCACATGCTTGTGTGATCAAGGGTCAAAACGTGTAGCAGTGTGCAAATGCACAATTCTACCATCTAGACATGGTTAATATGATGCTAATGAGTTACTAAACTAGTGAATTTTCCTAAAGAACTAGTGGAGAATAAAAATCCCCATTCTAGGTAGTCTAGAAAACCTAAAATGAGCGTATCACACTCAAAACTTGTAAAATGCTTAGAATGAGATAATTGATGGCTCAAACATGTTACAAATCACTAAACCAAGATGCTAGAATGCTTAAACCTTGACTTATAACTTTGATTTGAAAAGTCAACCTTTGGGTCAACTTTCCATCAAAAGTGACTAGTAGAGGTGGAAATCTAACCCATGCTGAATTTTTAAGTTCAGTAACCTCTAATCACTTTTAATTTGTTGAATTTGGGTTGCTAAGGTGCACCAAAGTCACACAATACAAGTTAGTGTGTTAGTTCCCTATGTACAAGAAAAATAGGCTAAACTAAGCTAACTAGTTAGTCCCAAACTAACAAAGATCATATTAAGGGTTAGTTTTTAGTAAATGGAAAGCAAAATGTAATCTAAAATGAGTCAATAACAGTAATGAAACATTACAAAACAGCAAACACATATCACACTCTCATCTCAACTTTTAAAGGCTTAAAATGAGGATTTTTCTTCAAATTGAGTGTGTGGGGTTTCAAATTGGGTATGAAAATGGTTTTTTTATCCTTTGGCCATGCATAATATGATGCATGTGAACTTTAGAAACAAACAAATGAAAAAAATATAAAGAGAATTACAAAATGACTAGTTCAAGTGTAAAATGGCTAACAAAGAGTGCCTAAAATGCATATGAACACAAAAACTGAGTTTCAAGTGCTGTAAATACCTTGAACTCGTTTCAATATGTTGAAATGTGTAGAATACATAGTGAGGATCGTCTAAAAATGATAGGTTCATGAAATCACTATCCAAACCCCACTTTCAAGTAAGAAAAGTAAGCCAATCATGCACATGCTTGTGTGATCAAGGGTCAAAACGTGTAGCAGTGGACAAATGCACAATTCTACCATCTAGACATGGTTAATATGATGCTAATGAGTTACTAAACTAGTGAATTTTCCTAAAGAACTAGTGGAGAATAAAAATCCCAATTCTAGGTAGTCTAGAAAACCTAAAATGAGCAGCATATCACACTCAAAACTTGTAAAATGCTTAGAATAAGATAATTGATAGCTCAAGCATGTTACAAATCACTAAACCAAGATGCTAGAATGCTTAAACCTTGAGTTAGAACTTTGATTTGAAAAGTCAACCTTTGGGTCAACTTTCCATCAAAAGTGACTTGCAGAGGTGG
>Ga0214542_1012551_pt1 | contig 10825 bp, 10 predicted proteins | sample CNSS1metaG_FD_160096 | JGI IMG/M metagenome (GOLD analysis project Ga0214542, IMG submission 160096) | Root nodule microbial communities from cowpea collected in UCLA plant growth center, Los Angeles, California, USA - CNSS1 | ecosystem: Host-associated > Plants > Roots > Nodule | place: USA...
TATTACATTCGCCTGCTCGCGCGCGATTTCCCCGGCACTGCGGCCGCGATCGCGACGCGGCTTGCCGAGCAGAAGATTTCGATCGAGTCGATCGTGCAGCGTCATCCCAATGGCGGCGCTGCGCCCGCTGACGGCAAGGCGGTCCCGGTGCCCGTCATCCTGATCACCTATGCGACGCATGAGGATGCCGTGCGCCGTGCGCTCGCCGCCGTGCAGAAGGACAAGGTGATCAGCGGACGGCCGCAGGTGATCCGGATCGAGAAGAACTGACACGGTTCGAACGAACTGTGGGTGCTATGAGTTGATGCGGGCGGAAATGCCCGTCGCAAACCGTTTCGAAGGAGTGAGCCGATGTCGACCCATATTGAAGTCCCCCCGCACGCCTTACTCGAGCGCATCCTGACGCTGGAGATCGTGCGGGTGACGGAGCGGGCGGCGGTGTCGTCGGCGCGGTTGCGTGGCCACGGCAACGAGAAGGCGGCCGACCAGGCCGCGGTCGACGCCATGCGGCGCGAGCTCAACAAGCTGCCGATCCAGGGCACCATCGTGATCGGCGAGGGCGAGCGCGACGAGGCGCCGATGCTGTACATCGGCGAGCAGGTCGGCCTCAAGGCAGGTCCCGAGGTCGACATCGCGGTCGACCCGCTCGAGGGCACCACGCTGTGCGCCAAGAACATGCCGGGGTCGATCGCCACGATGGCGATGGCCGACGGTGGCACGCTGCTGCACGCCCCCGACGTCTACATGCAGAAGCTCGCGATCGGCCCCGGCTACGACAAAGGCGTCGTTGATCTCGATGCCTCGCCGGCCGACAATGTCCGCCGCCTCGCCAAGGCCAAGGGCGTGAAGCCCGAAGGCATCACGGTCCTCGTGCTCGACCGTCCGCGCCATGCCGACATCATCGCCAGCGTGCGCTCGACCGGTGCGGCCGTGCGCCTGATCACCGACGGCGACGTCGCCGGCGTCATCCATTGCGCCGACCCCGACAACACCGGCGTCGACATGTATCTCGGCACCGGCGGTGCACCGGAAGGCGTGCTCGCGGCCGTGGCGCTGCGCTGCATCGGCGGCCAGATGCAATGCCGGCTGATCCTCGATTCCGCCGAGAAGATCGAACGCGCCGCCAAGATGGGCGTCAACGATCCCAAGATGATCTACGGCATCGAGGACATGGCGCGCGGCGACTGCCTGTTCGCCGCCACCGGTGTCACCACGGGCTCGCTGCTCTCGGGCGTCAAATTCCGCAAGGACGGTGTGATCGAGACCGAGACGGTGGTGATGCGCTCGGTCACCGGCACGGTGCGCTACATCAAGGCCGAGCATCGCGAGCTGGCCAAGTTCCATCTGGATTGATCCAGGCACGCCAACTGCCGTCCTTCCGGGGCGACGAGACCGCGAAACGCGCGGGCCGGAGAGCCCGGAATCCATCGGGCGGCAGACTCCGACGCGAAATGGAATCCGGGGCTCGATGCTGCGCATCGCCTCGGAATGACAACAAGAACAACAGGGGAAGCGCCCATGTCCGATCTCTCCACCGTCAAAGCCCTCGTCTTCGACGTCTTCGGCACGGTCGTGGACTGGCGCACCAGCCTCATCACCGACTTCATGTGGTGGGGCAAGCAGCGCGGCGTCAGCGCCGATTGGACCGCGCTCGTCGACGGCTGGCGCGGCATGTACATGGCCTCGATGGATGACGTGCGCCAGCATCCCGAGCGCGGCTACGTCATGCTCGATGATCTGCATCGCCGCTCGCTGGAGCAGCTTGTCGAGAAATTCGCGATCAAGGGTCTCACCGAGGCCGATCTTGATTATCTCACCAAGGGCTGGCACCGCCTGCATCCCTGGCCCGACAGCGTCGCCGGCTTGAGGCGCCTGAAATCGAAATTCGTCATCTCACCGCTCTCGAACGGCAACGTCGCGCTGCTCACCAACATGGCGAAGTTCGCAGGCCTGCCGTGGGACCTCATCCTGTCGGCCGAGCTGTTCGAGCACTACAAGCCCGATCCGGAAACCTATCTCGGCGCCGCGCGCCTGCTCTGCCTCGAGCCGGACGAGGTCATGATGGTCGCCGCCCACAACGGCGATCTCGCCGCCGCGCAGAAGAACGGATTGAAGACCGCCTTCGTGGCGCGGCCGACGGAGTATGGCCCGCTCCAGAAGGTCGATTTCGAAGCAACCGGCAATTGGGACATCGTCGCGAAGGATTTTGGCGGCATCGCCGACAAGCTCGGCTGCTGACATCGCGGCTCAGCGTCGGGCAATGGACTACGAAAGTGCGATCGGCAGTTCGGGATTGCTCGACGAGCTGCGAGAGTTCGATCCACGCGTGGTCGGGACGCTGCCCTTGGGACTCGCGACGCCATCGAGCGACATCGATGTCGTCTGCCAGGTTCTGGACGCGGCGGCTTTCGCCGAAGTGATCTGGCGACGGTACCGCGCCTGTGACGGGTTTGCGCTCTACCAATGGTGCTCCAGCCGACGGCCGGTGATCGCCCGCTTCGACTGGGGCGGCTGGCCGTTCGAGCTGTTCGGCGATTCGAGGCCGGTCGATCAGCAGGAAGGCTGGCTGCACTTCGAGATCGAGCGCAGATTGCTCGCGCTCGACGACGGGCGCCTGCGCCAAGCGGTGGCCGGACACAGGGCGCGCGGGATGAAGACCGAGCCTGCGTTCGCCGCTGTGCTCGGCATTGCCGGGGACCCGTATTCCGGATTGCTCGCATTGGGCCGTGAGAGCGACGCGCAGCTGCGAGCCCGACTGGAGCGCCTGTAAGGTTCGCCTCGTGGGACCGCACAGATCCGGGCGGCTTGCGCTGCCCGAATCTGAACTGATGGCTACAACGTCATCTTCATCGGCTCCGGATAGTAGCGGAAACCGTCTCCGGCCTTGGCGACATGGCCATAGCCCGGCCAGGCGAAGTGATAGGACATCACCGGGATCTTGTTCGCCGCCAGCATCGTCAGCAGCTTGACGCGCGACTCGGCCGCCTGCTTCGGGTCGGAATCGTAGGAGAACTCCATCCGCGGCTTCTCCAGCAGCAGCACCGAATGGTGCGAGAGATCGCCGAGGAAGGCGAACGACTTGCCTGCCGACGAGACCATGAAGATGGTGTGGCCGACGGTGTGGCCGGGCGCCGCGATCGCCTGCACGCCGGGCAGGAATTCCTCGCCGTCCTTGAAGAACTTGAGCCGATCCCGGACCGGCAGCAAGTTCTTGCGGGCGTGGACGACGAAGTCCTTGGCCGCGCTGCCGAGCTTGCCTTCGTCGGTCCAGAAGTCGAAATCGCTCTGGGCAATGTAGACTTGCGCGTTGGGGAACAGCGGCTTGCCGCCTTCGTCGACGATGCCGCCAATGTGATCGATATGGGCATGCGAGCACACCACGGCATCGATGTCTTCCGGCTTGATGCCGGCCTCCGTCATGCTCTTCTGCTGCCGTCCGGTGCTGGCGCCGAACATCTTCGATGAGCCCATGCCGGTGTCGAACAGGATGAGCTTGTCTCCGGTGTTGACGATCGGGGAATTCTGTTCGAGCACGACGTTGTCCGGCGACAGGAAGTTGTCGGCCAGCATCTTCTTGACCTCTTCCTTGGAAACGCCGGTGAAGGTGCCGGAGGGATCGCCGAGCGGAAGCGGTCCGTCGGATACCACGGTCACCTCGGCATCGCCGAGAATGAAGCGGTGCCAATAGGGCGTCTGGGTGCCGAGCTTGGGCGCCCGCGCCATCGCGCTGCTGCCGAGCATGGCGCTGGCGCCGAGGCCGGCACCGAGTGCGAGTAGGGACCGACGCGAGACGTCGAATGTCATTCGTTTCCTCCGCTTTCGTCTTTTGTTTTGCGCAATCGTTCGCGGTTAGCGGCCGCCTGATCGGCCACGTGGCCGGAGGGCGGCGGAAAGCATGCTGCGCCGGTTACGACAAGCTAGCAAGTGGAATTACCTGGCACCGCACGGCGAACGAGAATGATTGCCGGAGCGTGAAAGCGACGTGCACAGCAAAGCTGCGCCAAGGCGCGGAATTGCGCGTCACGCAATTCTCAGCGTGACGTCACTGCTTTCCGTCTCGGCAAAGCCCGCCTGCAGCACTTCCTCGCGCTTGTGACGGAGATGCGCCCGCAGGATGTGGGCGAGGCCGACGCTGTCGCGGCGCTGAAGTGCGTTCAGGATTGCCTCGTGCTCCTTCACGGCGAGCGCCCAGCGCTGCGGCGTCATCGGCGTGACATAGCGCGCGCGCCGGATGCGCGCGGTCACCGAGGCGTAAAGCCCGGCGAGCACGGGATTTCCTGCCGCGGTCACGATGGCTTCGTGAATGGCGCGGTTGCCACGGTAGTACTGGATCAGGTCGCGCTCGCGATAATGCTGCACCATGTCCGCATGTGCGGCGGCGATCGCGTCGATCTCGGCGTCGCTGATGCGCTCGCAGGCGAGCTCGCCGGCGAGGGCCTCCAAGCCTTGGCAGACCTCGAACAGGTCGCGCATGTCCTTGTCAGTCAGCTTTGCCGCGCGCGAGCCGCGATGCGGCAGCAGCTGCACCAGCCCTTCCGCAGCCAGCACCTTGAGCGCCTCGCGCAGCGGCGTGCGCGAAATCTCGAGCCGCTCGCACAGCTCGCGCTCGGGAATCCGCGCGCCCGGGGGAATCTCGCCGTCGAGCAGGATGCCGCGGATGCGGTTGACGACTTCGTCGTGAAGCATGGCTCAGGGCTCGGTTTGAATGCAAAATAGAACTTATATCGAGGAATAGCGAAGTTCCAGCTTGAAAATCCCAAATTTTGCATTCAAAACTGGGCAAAACAGAAAGGTGTGAGGAAATGGACCTGCAAGTGGAGGCAGAAGACCTCGTGTTCGACCGCGATGGAGGCATCGGACGGATCACCTTCAACCGCCCGCAGGCCCGCAACGCCTTCACCTTCGCCATGTACGAGCGGCTTGCCGCGATCTGCGAGGAGGCTAACCGCGACCATGACATCAAGGTGCTGGTGCTGCGCGGCGCCGGCGACAAGGCCTTCGCGTCGGGGACCGACATCAACCAGTTCCGCGAATTCAAGACGCCGCAGGACGCCATCGACTATGAGAGCCGCATCGACCGCGTGCTGACCACGCTCGAGCAGTGTCGTGTGCCGACGATCGCGGCCATCAACGGCTTCTGCACCGGCGGCGGTGCCGGCATCGCCGCGGCCTGCGACCTCCGCATCGGCACGAAAAGCGCAAAAATTGGATTCCCCATCGCCAGGACGCTCGGCAATTGCCTGTCGATGTCCAATGTCAGCCGTCTCACCGCGCTGATTGGCGCCGCGCGCGTCAAGGATCTCATCTTCACCGCGCGCCTCGTCGATGCCGCGGAGGCCGCAAGCGTCGGCCTGCTCGGCGAGGTCGTGGACGATCTTGCCGCCCTTGAACGACGCGCAGACGAGCTGGCCCGGCTGGTCGCGAGCCATGCGCCGCTGACGCTGAATGCCACCAAGCAGGCTGTCGGCCGTCTGCAACGCCGGCTGACGCAGGACGAGGGCGAAGACCTCATCCTGATGTGCTACACGAGCCAGGATTTTCACGAAGGGCTCGATGCTTTCCTCAACAAGCGCGCGCCGCAATGGCGCGGCCAATAGGACGAGCCGATGCAAAGCGATCGATCGCAATCCACCTCCCGCCGTTCGGGACCGCTGGCCGGCCTCAAGGTGGTTGACCTCACCCACGTCATGGCGGGACCGACCTGCACCCTGATGCTCGCCGACATGGGCGCCGACGTCATCAAGATCGAGAAATGGCCGAACGGCGACGACACCCGCCATTCGGTGCCACCGAAGATCGGTGACGAGGCGGCCTCCTTCCTGATGATGAACCGCAACAAGCGCGGCATCGTGCTCGACCTCAAGACCGACGGCGGCAAGGAGGTGCTGCGCCGGCTGATCGCCGATGCCGACGTGCTGGTCGAGAACTTCGCGCCGGGCGCGATGGAGCGCCTCGGCTTCGGCTACGAGGCGCTGCACGCGGAATTCCCGGCGCTGATCTATTGCTCGCTGTCAGGCTTCGGCCGTACCGGTCCCTACAAGCATCGCAGGGGCTTCGATCTCGTCGCCCAAGCCATGAGCGGCATCATGAGCTTTACCGGTGAGCGGCCCGACGGTCCGCCCGTCAAGTGCGGGCCGCCGCTGTCCGACATCACCGCCGGCCTGCTCGCGAGCATGGGTATCCTGGCGGCCTACACCCATCGCCTCAAGACCGGCGAAGGCCAATGGGTCGAAACCTCGCTTTACGAAGCTGCGCTGGTGCAGACCTATTGGCAGTCGACGATCGCGCTGGCCGCGGGCACCGCGCCGCGCGCGATGGGCTCGGCGCATCCGCTCAACGCACCGTATCAAGCGTTTGAGGCCTCGGACGGCTGGCTCGTGGTCGGCGGCGCCAACAAGAAGCATTGGCTGCTGATGCTGGAAGCGCTCGGCGCGAGCGAGCTCGCCGACGATCCGCGCTTCGTCACCGGCGCCGATCGCATGGCCAACCTGAAACAGCTCGAAGCCGTCCTCAGCGAGCGCTTCCGCAAGCAATCGCGGGCGCATTGGCTGGCGGCGCTGGACGAGAAGGGCGTGCCGTGCGGCCCCGTGCACGATATGCTGGAGGCCCTCCGTGACCCGCAGACGTTGGCGCGCGAGATGGTCGTCGAGGTCGAGCACTCCACGCTCGGGCCCGTCAAGACGATCGGGCTTCCCATCAAGTTTTCAGAGACCCCGGGGAAAGTGCGTTCAGGCGCACCGGTCTATGGTGAGCACACGAGAGAGGTTCTGGCCGAGCACGGGTTCGACCAGTCACGAATCGAAGCGCTCGAAAAAGAAGGCGCGATCGTCTCGGCCCTGGAAAGACGCGAGGAACACCTCGTCTGACGGGGCGTCGATACGACAACAGCAAAAGATAAAAAATCAGCTGGAGGAAATCATGGGTCGGACGTCAACATTTCTGCTCTCCGCCGCCATGGCCGTGCTCGCCGGCACCATGCCGGCGCTCGCGGCCTGGCAACCGCAAAAGCCAATCGAGTTCGTGGCGACCGCTGGCCCCGGCGGCGGCACCGACAATCTCGCGCGCGCGGTGCAGAACATCATCACCAAGCACAAGCTGATCGAGCAGCCGATCGTCGTCGTCAACAAGGGCGGCGGCAGTGGCGCGGAGGGCTACGTCTACGGCAAGGCCTCCGCGGGTGATCCCTACAAGGTGATCTTCGGCACGTCGAACGCCTGGCAGCAGCCGCTCGTCTCCAAGGTCGCCTTCAACTACACCGATCTCACCCCGATCGCGGCGATGGCGCAGGACGAGTTCCTGCTCTGGGTCAAGCAGGACTCGCCCCATAAGACGGCGGGCGATTACCTCAAGGCGGCCGCATCGGGGGAATTCAAGATGGGCGGCGCGCAGTCCAAGGACACCGATGAGGTGCTGACGCGCATGATCGAGAAGGCCGGCAAGGTCAAGCTGACTTACATCCCGTTCAAGAGCGGCGCCGAGACTGCCGTGCAGCTCGCCGGCGGTCATCTCGATTCCCACGTCAACAACCCCAGCGAAAGCCTTGGGCAATGGCGCGGCGGCACGCAGCGACCGCTCTGCGTGTTCAGCCCGAAGCGGCTGCCGCAGGGACCGAAGGTGACCGCAACGGAAGGCTGGGGCGACATTCCAACCTGCATCGAGCAGGGCCTCGACATCAACCAATATGAGCAGCCGCGTACCGTGTGGCTGCCCGGCAAGGTCACGCCGGAGCAGGCCGCGTTCTATGTCGACCTCATGAAGAAGGTCCAGGCGACGCCGGAGTGGAAGGACTACATCGAGAAGACCTCTCAGATCGACACGTTCCTCGCTGGTGCCGAGCTTGAAAAATTCATCAAGGAGGACCTCGAGCGCGTCAAGCAGGTCGCGGGCGAGCAGGGCTGGCTGGTCAAGTAGGGCATTGCGCCATGATCTCCCGCCGCGCGCTTGAACTTGCGACCGCCGTGCTCACTGGCAGCTTCGGCGTGGCCGTCGTCGTCTCCAGTCTCGACAACGGCATCGGCTGGTCGAGCGCAGGCGTGGACGCCGGCACATTCCCGTTCCTGACCGGGATCATCGTCGCGCTCGGCAGTCTTTACAATCTGGTCCGAGGCGTGCTGCCGGCCGCCACGCTCGCAAACGTTCCCATCGCGATCACGTCGATCGAGCTGCGCCGGCTCGCCGGCCTGTTCGTGCCGGCCGCGATCTTCGTCGCCGCGATCCCCCTCGCCGGCATCTACGTCGCCTCCGCCTTCTATGTCTTCGCGGTGCTGGCGATTCCCCGGCACCAATCCCTGCCGCGCGCGCTCGCCATGGCAGGCGCCACCGCGCTCGCGCTCTATCTCGTGTTCGAGCGCATGTTCCAGGTCAGCCTGCCGCACGGCGCGCTCGCTTCCGCGCTCGGGTTCTGAGGGAGCGGCGAGATGGACAATCTCCAGGAGCTCCTGCACGGCTTCACCATCGCGGTCACGGTGCCGCATCTGGTCCTGATGGTGGTCGGCGTGCTGCTCGGCATTCTCGTCGGGGTATTGCCGGGGCTTGGCGCGCCGAACGGCGTGTCGCTGCTCCTGCCGCTCACCTTCGGCATGCAGCCGGTCTCGGCCATCATCCTGCTCTCCAGCATGTATTGGGGCGCGTTGTTCGGGGGATCGGTGACCTCGATCCTGTTCAACATTCCGGGTGAGCCGTCGTCGGTGGCGACCACCTTCGACGGCTATCCGATGGCGCGCGACGGCCGGCCGACCACCGCGCTTGCGACCGCCTTCGGCTCGGCGGCGTTCGGCGCGCTGATCGGCGTCATCCTGATCACCTTCCTCGCGTCTTGGGTGGCGCAGGCTGCGCTCGCGTTCGGGCCGGCCGAGTATTTTGCGGTCTATTTCCTCGCCTTTGCCAGCTTCGTCGGCATGGGCGGTGCGGCGCCGATCAAAACCGTCGTGGCGCTTGCGATCGGCTTTGCCATCGCCGCCATCGGCATCGACACCGTTTCCGGCAGCGTGCGCCTCACCATGGGCGTAGACGAGCTGGTCAAGGGCGTGAGCTTCGTGGTCGCGGTGATGGGGCTGTTCGGCATCGGCGAGCTGCTGGTGGCGGTCGAGGAGGAGTTTCACGCCCGTGCGGTCTCGTCCAAGATCGATTGGCGCGAGGTGTTTCGCGCCGTCGCTCACCTGCCGCGGCACGGCGTCGCACTGCTGCGCAGTGCCGCGATCGGCTGCTGGATGGGCATCACGCCGGGCGGCCCGACCGCAGCCTCCTTCATGAGCTATGGCATCGCGCGGCGCTTTTCACGTCGCGGCCGGCATTTCGGCACCGGTGAGGTCGAAGGCATCATCTCGCCGGAGACGGCCGATCATGCCGCCGGGACCAGCGCGCTGCTGCCGATGCTCTCGCTCGGCATTCCCGGCTCGGCGACGGCAGCCGTGATGATGGGCGGGCTGATGATCTGGGGCCTCAATCCCGGGCCCATGCTGTTCGTGGACCAGAAGGATTTCGTCTGGGGCCTGATCGCCTCGATGTATGTCGGCAACATCGTCGCCGTCGCCCTGGTGCTGCTGACGGTCCCGGTATTCGCTGCCCTGATGCGCGTTCCCTTCGTGGTCATCGCGCCGCTGATCATGATCATCTGTGTCGTCGGCGCCTATTCGGTGTCGAACTCCTACCTCGACGTGCTCATAATGCTCGGCTTCGGCGTCGTCGGTTATCTCTTCAAGAAGCTGTTCTATCCGGTGGCGCCGCTCGTGCTCGCGATCGTCATCGGCGACAAGGCCGAAGACGCGTTCCGGCAGTCGATGCTGATCTCCAAGGGATCTCTCGGCATCTTCTTTGCCAACAAGCTAGTGACGTGTCTGATTGTGGGCGGCATCGCGCTGCTGCTGCTTCCGCTTCTGTTGCAGTTGACGCGGCTCTGGCGCAAACCCGCATCGCCCGCGACCGATGCGCCAATTCGGGAAAGGGCCATCATATGACCGCGAAGCCGCTCATTGCGCTGGCCATAGGAGATCCCGCCGGCATCAGTCCGGAGCTGACGGCGAAGCTCGTGGCACAGGATGACATCCGCACGCGCTGCCGGCTCGTCGTCATCGGTGACCGCCGCATCTTGGACGAGGGCGCGCGCATTGCCGGCGTCAAGCCAGAAGTGAAGATGGTCGAGCACGGCGCCGACCTTCGCGCAGGGCGGGAAGATGCGCTGTTCGTCGATCTCCGCCACCTCGACCCCAGAGAGGTCGAGCCGAAGACCGCGACCCTCGCCGGAGGAAAGTTCGCGCTGGCCAATTACAGGCACGCGCTCGAACTCGGCCGCGACGGCCACGTCGATGCGGTCTGTTTCACCCCCTTCAACAAGCAGGCGATGCGCCTTGCCCGTGCCGAATACGACGACGAGATCGCGTTCTCGGCCGAGGTCGTCGGCCTCAAAACGCCGGCAAGCGAATTCAACGTGCTGGAACGGCTCTGGAATGCGCGGGTCACCTCGCACATCCCGCTCAGGGACGTCGCTGCAAACCTGTCCGGCGAGCGCATCCATCGCGCGCTCGAGTTGACCGATTCCTGCATGCGGAACGCCGGCTTTGCGCGGCCGCGCATCGCGGTCGCAGGCCTCAATCCGCATGCCGGCGACGGCGGAAATTTCGGCCGCGAAGAGATCGACGTGATCGCGCCGGTCATCACAGCAAGCCAGCGCGAGGGCATTGCCGCGGAGGGACCGTTTCCCGCCGACACCGTGTTCCTGCGCGCCAAGGCCGGCGCCTTCGATGCCGTGCTGACGATGTATCACGACCAGGGCCAGATCGCGATGAAGCTGATGGGTTTCGATCGCGGCGTGACCTTGCTCGGCGGC
>Ga0214542_1012552_pt1 | contig 10823 bp, 12 predicted proteins | sample CNSS1metaG_FD_160096 | JGI IMG/M metagenome (GOLD analysis project Ga0214542, IMG submission 160096) | Root nodule microbial communities from cowpea collected in UCLA plant growth center, Los Angeles, California, USA - CNSS1 | ecosystem: Host-associated > Plants > Roots > Nodule | place: USA...
TCCTGCCAAGGTGTGCGTGTGAATTACGCAATGAGCATCCTGACGAGCCATGTGTACAGCGGAATGAATTGTGAAGCCTGCGTTGTTTACTTTAGCCTCGTCCTCTTTCTGAAGCGCATGCCCCTCCGGGTCGACAACGACGAGACTGGAGGCCGTGATTTCGTCAAACATCATGCCGTAGGGGTTGAGCAGGAAACGATGCGCCTCCCCAGGCAGGCGCGCTGACAAGTGCGTGGAGATAAGGTCGTCCATGCCAAAGTGAGCGATCAGACGATAAGCGGCAGCCAAATCGCAGCGGATGTCCCATTCATCCGAGGGATCGCTTAACATCGTCTCTCCTCCTCAAAGCTAGCAAAGGAATCTCAAACTATAATAGCGACGGCGAAAAACAGGTTTTCACCGGTGAATGCCAATCCCTCGTGGATATTCCGCTCGTGGCGAACAAATTCGCAGCTTTCGCGCGCTCTCATGGACATCTTTCCGGTCCTCTAGGCGGGCCCCTTTGCTGCGCTTGCATAAGGCGCAAGATAGTTGCCCAAAGCCTGCAGGCTTTTCACGCCCAACAGCCGCCAGCACTGTAGGTCGCAGACCGTGAACTCTTGAGAAGCGAGATACAGGCATTGTGTCTCGCAGCTGATTGCGTCCCCTAGATGCCGTCATGACCGAGCTCGGCGAATGCCCCGCTCGAGCCGCGCAACTGAATCTTAGCCATAAAAGTTTGTGCAGAGGTCGCTCGGGACGGTATAGGCGCCTTCGTCCGCACATTCTCCCTCAGCCAAACATAACTGCCGGATTACAGTTGTATCCGTGCGTCTGTGCAGTACATCGGCCGACTTTGTTTGTGCTGGCGGCGCTACCGGTGTCTCCGATAAGCGTTCCTTGAGCGCAGACTACGGGAGACGGTTGACGTTGAAGGAACCGCGCAGACGGAGGCTTTCACGAGTTAAGCCCGTGCGAAGCGCCGCGTGCTACCGAACAATATCAACTCGTCGATGCCATTGTCAGTCGGCAGAGGTCTGTGATGCTGTAAACTGGGAGCTTCGTGATTCGGCGGATCGACGGAGCAACAATCGGAAACGCCGCGCACTCGAACAAAATTATGGCGATCTCCGGATGGGCTGAGCGGAGACGCGCGATGCACGCGGCAACATCTGCCTCGATCGCAGCGACGTCGAGCGGCGGCGCTGGGCGCTTGAGCTCGTCATGCCAAAACTTGCCCCCTTCGATGCCGCCGATCACGACCTTGGCCCGCTCCGCCCGATCATCGATCCCGAGCAGATCTTCGCTGCAACAGGTCGAATCATAGGTGAGGACGGCGATCTTGGCGCGCTCCGGCAATTGGCGAAGCAATGTGGGTAACAACAGCAGGCTTGACATCACGACCGGCACTGCGACCGAAGCCGCCACCGCCGCTTGATGCCGAACAGAAAAGCCGCAGGTCGAACTTATCGCGACCGCCCCTCGTTCGACCAGGCGCTGGGCGGCGGCTATGAAGGCGGGCTCAAGCGCCGCATCGCCGCGTACGACGTTCTCAACCCAAGCTCCCGCAACCGTTTCTGAGATGGTTTGAAAATCGAACGTCGCCGGATTCAGCATTGAGCCGGACGCCGGGGCAGGCGGTGTAGCACCGGGGGTGAGGCCGCGCTCGAGATGCAGGATGCCGAGGGAGCGGGGCCTTAGGTACGAGGTCATAGAGCAACCATAGCCTAGCTTTAGGGGGAATTATCCGCAATTCCGGCTGGCGGTCGCCGAAATTCTGCTTTCCATAGGCGGATGGGTGGAGTTTTGGTGATTAAGCCTACCAAAGGAAGAGACGACAATCCTAGCCCGACGCGCGCAGGCCAAAAGCGCAAGGCTCATTCTTCGATCCTATCGGCCCAAAGATTCGACAGATCATTTTCGAATGAGCGCATGACGCCTCGCTCTGGGTGGAAGGGATCTATGGCATGCTTCGATGGCGATCAAGTGTTCGTCGAGTCGAGCTGGAACAAAGCACATTTCATGGAAATGAAGCAGAATTCCGGCGGCAAATGGCCGCACATCGACGATCCTCAGCTCGGAGGAATCGTATCATCGAAAAATGAGCATAGCAGAACCCACCGGCCGGTCAGTCACCGTGGATTGATTGGCCTTATACGAAGCTCCCGTTGGGGTTGTCTAGAGCAATCCTGAGCGGTTTTGAGGACTCGCGCTGAAGGGATGAAACGGATGTTGCGCGCTGCTTGGCCTGAACTGACAGGCAATCTTGCGTCCACGCGGCAAAGTGCTGTCGTGTTCCTTGATGGTGTTGATCAGGAAAGCGACATTGCAAGCCGGAGAAACTGTGCTGCAAAATGGACAAATATCGGAGACGCTCATTGCCTCTTCGCCAATCTTAGCGTCCAAAGAGGTACTCATGATGAAGCTGCCCATGCCTGGCTTTGCGCGCTGACCGCATTTGAAGTTGCCAGGCGACTATCCGATGAAGACGACCCGCAAAGGGTGGACGTTGTGGCCAAGCTGGAGGCCAGCGTCGAGGGCTTCGGATCCTTAGATCAAAGGGTGGAGCGTGTCCAAGTCACACTCTATGATCATGGCGAGTTGTCTGCCTACTACGTGCCCGCCGGTACTTCCAGTTCGTGCGTCCCCGCAATTGTTTGCATCAGTCGGGAAGAAGAAACCGCAGGGATCCTGCTTGGTAGACTCTTGCCCCTTGTAACTGGTCGAAACATGGCGGTTCTCGTCGTCTCTTACGATGATGTCGCAAGTCATTGGCTTGGACCTTCAGAAATATTGCTTTCTTGTTGCTTGGATCATTTGTCGACCCTGCCAGAGATTGATGCGTCTCGAATGGCAATCTACGGAGAAGGCCTTTCAGCCGCGCTCGCGACCAATTTTGCTGCGACTGATCGCCGCGTGTCTGCGGCGATTTGCGACGGGGGGCTTTGGAGCTGGACCCGGACTCGGTCATCTATTGAGTGGATCACTAGGACTGCTGAGACTCCGGACGCGGGGCTGTCCACGACCGAACGATCGCGTTTGGCGAGGAAGTTAAGGTGTCCCATTCTCGTCGTTGCTGGCGAGCGCAGTATTTTCAACGCCGCTGAGGCAATCAAATTAGAGGCTGATTGCGCCTGGGCGAGCATTGACCTGGAATTGTTAATGCCACGGACCCCAGAGGGGGCATTCGAGAACTTCATAGCATGCGATGAGGCCGTCTTCGAATGGCTCGAGCGCAAGCTCGATCGCGCGCCAGCTTCATAGCAGCCCGAGGCTTAATTTCTGAGATGCCAATCGGCTGTTCTTGGCAATCGCGTTTAGCCGCTTATTGAGATACGCAAGCGACTCCTCATCCAAGCCATTTAGAATCGTCGAATTAACGGCTCGTCTCTTGTCCGACAGCTTAGCAATTTCTGTCCGCACCTTTGGGGTCAACGAGATTTGCAAGAATCGCGCATCATCAGGCGAGGTTGCGCGGATTAGAAATTCCAGCTGTTCAAGTTTCTTCGTCTGAGTCGTGATGAATGCGGGGTGAAACCCCAGTTTATTGGCGACTGCAATGCCGGAAACACCGCAGCCTTCGTCGAGTTCATCGATCGCCATCAGCATCAGCCATTGAGGTTCGCTTATACCGATTAATTCCGCCCAACTCTTATCGATTTCTTCCAGTTGAGCGCGAATCTCGACGATGTTCCAGATCAGGTCCCTTACAGCCCTGTCAAATTGCTGTTGCGTGGCCATCTTCATTCTTTTTTGCCAGTTCTGATTGTCCGCGGCGGAGAGCGTGAGCGGAGTCCGCTGCATGCTATCCGGGAAAACTGAAATAGCCCACTCAGAGCATGCTCGCCATCTAATTTATCAATTGACTAATGCAATTGATTGGTGATATCAATATCGCACTCGTTAAGGCCTTCAAGACAGTCCTGACTCAACGAAATCTCCAAGGAAGCCCTCGGGATGCCCCCCGAGGGCTTTATTTTTGAGCGAATCGGTCTTCTGCTCCGTTGAGCGGTGGGTTGTTGCCAATCAGCAACGGTGCGGCACAAAGAAGTAATTTCGATAATCAATTGATTGCAGCAATTGATTATCGAAAGTATGTCTCGTTGGGACAGCGAGGGGGTCCTCGAAGTCGTTCCGTCAAGCGGTCCGCCTGGGGTGGAGCTGGTAGCGGATCTTTGAAGGACGGAAACGCAGTTTCCAACTTGGAGGTTCATCGATGAAAGTGATGAAGGGTATTATTCTTGGATCAGCGGCGATGTTCGTGGGGGCTGGCGCGCAGGCCGCCGATCTCCCCGTCAAGGCCAAGGCGATCGAATACGTAAAGATCTGCTCACTGTATGGCGCGGGCTTCTACTACATCCCGGGCACCGACACTTGCATCAAGCTCGGTGGTTATCTGCGTGCCGATGCGGTCTTGGGAGGCAGCTCTCACTTCGACTTTCCCAGTAGCGGCGTGCCGGGCGCTCGGAACCGCCTGAGTAACTACTACTCGACGTTGGCGCGCCAGGGTCTGAGAATCGATACGCGCACTGCGACCGAGTGGGGCGTGGTCCGGACCTACTATGAGGGTGTGTTCACCTGGAGAACCGGCAGCTATTCTGGTGCAGGCACGACTGGTGTGAATGGCGCAACAACCTATACCACGTCACCTGCTGCCCAGATCGCTGGTGGTTCGCTTGGCGTCTACTACGCTTTTATTCAGTTCGCTGGCTTCACGGTCGGTAAGGCTGAGTCTCAGTTCAGGACTCCTTGGGCCCAATACCCCGCGAACAACCTAGAGCTGCCGGGAAGTGGTTGGGATCCGGTTAACCAGTTCACCTATACCGCTGATTTCGGTCAAGGAATTACAGCCTCATTCTCGGCCCAGGATCAGGTCCAAAATTACACAACGAATATCTGGAACGTGAGTGGGGCGACAGCCGCGGGCCTGGCTGCCGGTGTGTACGGTGCGAATGACATTGGAGGCTCGCGAGCTCCAGACCTCGTCGCGATGGTTCGCGTCGATCAGGCCTGGGGTCTTTTCCAGGCCTCGGTCGCTGCGCACGACAATCATGCTGCCTACTACGGTGCTGCTGAACCGACCGGCCATCCAGGCGACAAATGGGGCTGGGCTGGTCAGCTGGCATTGTCGATTAAGAATATCCCGACTGGCGCAGGTGACACGATCAACTTGACCGGCGTGTATGCAAACGGTGCCAGCCGTTATGTCTTCCAGGACTATTTGTCGACCAGTTTCGCGATGTATGGCGGCACGGGCGCGGCGGGCGCTTACCAGAGTCTAGGACTTGCGGGCGTGGCTGACTCCGTGTTCGTCACCGGAGCGGGCCAAGAGTTGACCACGACCTATGGCTTCAACGGTGGCTACACCCACAATTGGGATCCATACTGGAACACCTCTATCTACGGCGCGTGGGCTGCTGTCAGGTACAACAACACGGCCAAGGGGTACATCTGCGGTGCGTTCGTCACAAGCCTTGCATTGTCGACCGGTGCTGCCGGCTGCAACCCCGACTTTAACTATGCGGTCGTTGGTACGAAGACGTCCTGGACTCCGATCAAAAATCTGGCCTTCACCGGCGAACTCGCGTACCTCATGCTCGACCAGAAATACGCGGGAGGAAGCACCGTGACCCTTCCGTTGCAGTCGGGTATCGCAAAGCCGGCTACTGTTTATGAGCTGAAGGATCAGAACAGCCTTGTGCTGCTGCTCCGCGCTCAACGCAATTTCTAAGTGGTTTCTATAGCGAAAGGAGTACCGAACAAGGCTCTATAACCTCCAAGAAGGCCTCCGGCATGCCCGCCGGGGGCCTTTCTCGTTCAGGAGCTGAACTCGGTGCCTTTGACCAGATTTCATCCGGGCGAGCTGCACAGAATGAACCTATTCGGTTTTGTTTGAGCGCTATCATCAGGTCCTACAAGCAGAATTTAGGCGGATACTCCTGTTATTTAGAGGAATCCGCCTTTCCTAGATTCTCTATAGTGCTGTCGATAAGGTTCTTTGGCCCCTTTGGAAGGATATGCACGGCAGGCTTTCCATAACGAGCGAAGTCGAATTGTGCTTTGCCGGTGAAATGGCGCTGCGACCGTTCAAAGCTTGCCAAGACGTGTGGGCTCACCTCAGACGACTATAGAAGCAGAACGAAGGAGCTAAGACAATGACCGTCGCCAAAGGACCTCAGGTGTTTCCGCGCACGGAGTACTTGCGAAGGCTTGCCGCGGTAAAAGCAGAAATGGTCAAGCGCGGCATCGAAACACTAGTGGTCACCTTTGATCGCAGTATCAATTATCTGACCGGCTACACCGCGCGATCAGCCTACGTCCCGCAAGCTCTTGTGGTTTCCGTCCAGGAAGAGGAGCCATCGCTCATATTGCGCCTCATGGATGTGCCGGCGGGGATCCATCTGACGTTTCTCGAGCGGAACAAGATAATTGGATATCCCGAATCGCTCGTTGGCAACCCCGAGAAGGATGGGTACGACGCTGTCATCGATTTCCTTCAGGAAGCCAACCTTACCAACCGCGGGGTTGGACTGGAAATGGGGCAGCTTCCAGCGCGAGCGGCGGAAAACTTCAAGAAACGACTGCCGGCTGCGAGGTTCGTTGACTGTACACACGTCGTCACTTGGATCAGGGTCATCAAGTCCGATCTTGAAATAGCTTTGATGAAAGAGGCTGCTGCGATTGCCGATGCGGGTATGTTGCGTGCAGCCGAAGTCATTCGCCCCGGTGTGCATGAAGCGGACGCGGTCGCCGAGATTCTGTCGACGCTGGCGCGCGGCGCCAATGGCAAGCACGGGACCGGGATCGCGAATATCTTCATGTGCTCCTCACCACGCACAGGGACAAGCCACATCATCTGGAGCGACGACATCTTCCGCCAAGGTTCACAAATCAATCTTGAGCTCGGCGGCGTGCGCCACACTTATACAGCTGCGGTCATGCGCACCTTCTCGATTGGCAGGCCTTCCGACCGTCTGCGGCGCATTCATGACGCCGAGGTCGAGGGCCTAGAGGCGGCGCTGGAAAAAGTCCGACCCGGAGCAACCTGCAGCGACGTCGCCGAAGCATTTAATCACACGATCGGGAAGTTCGGCTTTCAGAAAGAATCCCGCTGCGGCTATGGCATCGGCATTGATTGGAACGAGGCGGTCACTAGCCTTAAAGAAGGAGATATGACCGTTCTTAAACCTAACATGACTTTCCATCTGATGCTGGGCAACTGGATCGATGAGGATTTCGGCTATGTTCTCAGCGAGACATTCCGCGTCACGGAGTCGGGAGCTGACGTGTTGACCCGGGTGCCGCGTCAGATTTTCGAGATTTAACTCGACTGCGGGGTCTTCCGGTGAAGAGCCCGGCGCGCTGAAGTTGGCAACGTCCCCCGGGACGTTGCCAGTATACCCCGCGGGATGCTTGCAGCTCAGGGCTCCCCATCTCGCGGCGGTCGCTCTGCTTCTGCTTCGGTGTATTTGCGAGATAGGCTGATGCTATCTGATCCTGCCTCCGGTTTATGAGGGCCGTGCCTCAGTGGATTCACTGTCGCCTTCTGTAAATCACCCCCATCGGCATGGTTGCGATCTGTGCTGTTTTTCGTGCTGAGGAAGCTGATGTACCAAACGCGACACGCCGAACTGGTCACCTCGACTGCTGACCCCTCCTAGCCTGCCGCGGCCTGGCCTCACCAAGTTAGGGCGGACAGGGGCAATGTTCCCACGTTCGCCTACTTCCTGAAGAATTTCGGCATCTTCGCCCCAATCTTCGCAGCTATCCCGCTATAATACTCGTTTAGATTCTATCTTGAAGCGGAGAAAAGAAGAGATGGGAGCGGCGATGCCAGTTCCGTCGACGGCGCAAATCAACCGTGATCAGCTAACATCGGTGCAAGGTCAGATCGCCTTTGCTCGGCGCTCGCCGGGCGAGAAGGCACCAGCAATAGTCGTGCCGGGCTCCGAGGGGCCCCTGGTAAGCTATGACGTCACCATACGCGACGCGCGTCCGATTGTGGACGAACTTTCGCTCGACAGCGAAGGTTTTACTCTCATTCAGCACAAGATCTCCTGTGCAAACGAGAGTGATCCGGAGGTCATGCGGGACAGGTATCTTGAAGAGATGGTCCCGTTCATCAAGGACTACTTCAAGGCCTCATGGGTCGTACCCAAGCGGGATGCCGTTATCATTCGCTCTGTTGGCGCAAGCTCTGTTCCGCCGGCGGAGAAGGGGAGCGGTCTGGTCAGGCCGTATGTGGCCAGCTTTGCGCATATCGACTATGCGCCGATCGCCGGCCCGGTGATGGCCGCGCGGGAAGACCAACTCCAGGGCATTCCGATCCGGGCCTATTCTCGATTGATGATCATCCAAGCCTGGCATGCACTTTCCGAGCCGCCGCAGGATTTTCCTTTGGCGTTCTGCGATGGCAACTCGGTTGTCGACACGGACCTGGTCGATACCGTCTACGAGAAATACGACGTCAAGCACAAGACATGGCTGGTCCACTACAGTCCAGTTCACCGCTGGTATTACTTCCCGGAGATGACGTCGGCGGAGTTCGCTTTGTTTAAGGGGTATGATTCCGAAGACGATCACAATCCGAGGTCCGCTCATGCGGCGTTCGACAATCGTCGCGCTTACCCACATGCGAAACCCCGCAGGAGTGTAGAGGCGCGCTTCTTCGTGTACTACGACTGAATCAGAGAGGGTGAGATCATTCGCAAGTTCATAGGAAGACTCGCGCAGTTCGGGCGAACGGGAGACGTTCCTTAGATGAGCACGGTTCTGATTACGGGCGCAAATCGGGGCATCGGCCTTGCGCTTGCGCAGCAGTACGCCACTGAGGGTGCCGAGGTTCTTGGCTGCTGCCGCCATCCAACAAAAGCTGATGAGCTCAAAGCCCTCGCCGCGTCCTCTAGCGGTCGCGTTCGGATCATTCCACTGGATGTCGCTGACGAATCCTCGATCGCGTCCCTTAAGCGTACCCTGGGCGATCAGCCAATCGACATTCTCATCAACAATGCCGGAATCAGCGGCCTATCGGTCGACCGGATCGAGGCCGAGGGTTACATGACCACGATGCGGGTCAACGCCCTGGCCCCCATGCTGATCGCGCAGACCCTCTACGACAATTTGAGACGCAGCACGCAGAAGAAGCTGGTGGCAATCACCAGCATCATGGGCTCGACGAGCAGCGCTGCAGGCGGCAAGTATGCTTATCGAGCCTCGAAGGCGGCGCTCAACAATGGCATGCGTGGCTTGTCGCGTGCCTGGGCTCGAGATGGGATCCTGGTGGCGCTGCTAAATCCAGGTTATGTGCAAACAGAGATGGTCAAGGGACAAGTTGCTTTCATATCGGCTGACGAGTGCGCGAGCGGCCTTATCGCTCGGATCTCGGAGCTCACGCCAGCCACCAGCGGCGTTTTTCAGGACTACCGCGGCGTGAAGATTCGCTGGTGAATGTTTCACGTCAGCTTGAAGGATTGATGCCAAAACCGGCCGCCTGGCTCTGAACTTGGCGTCCGTGTCGCACTGGCGGCGGGCGCAGTTCTCCTTCTTTTGCACGCACAGAACGCAATCCGGGGCACTGCTTCATGTCAGAAGGATCGTTGACGACTGGCTGACTGCCGCCAGCGATACTCTGCGGTCGGGCGCCGCTAGCTCCCGATCGATCAAGGGGCGCCAGCATTTCGATCATCGAGATGCTGATAGGGCCACCCGCGTTGCTACACACAATTCACGTTCCGCGAAAAAGTGAAATCGAACGACCTTTGAGCTCATCCACACAGAGGCCAACGCAACCGCTTCTCTTCTCAAGACGGACCTGAAGAAAGTACCCGCGTGACAGAGCATTGCTATTGGCGCTTATCGCGCGCCTTGCATCGCGCCATCAGCGATCAATGTTTTGGGATATCGAGGGTCTGCTTGATGAAAATGGTGAGTGGGCGCTCTACGGGCCCGTTGACATGTTTCCGTTTCTCGGCGGCCGGCAGGGCAAGCATGCTGTGCTGTAAGTTAACCGCAATATCGCCGGCATTGTTCAGGTGCAGCGTTTCGACCGCGAGATGACCATACTTGGCTTGGATTCCGCGGCCTCCATTGTACGCTGCTCGCTTATCTCGCGCGCTTCCAAAACGCAAATTGCGTTACGCCTCGCCCAGGTCGCGCAGTTCCAGGCCGCCCGGCTCATCAAGATGCGCGCGCTCATCGACACATTCGATCTCGTCGAACAAAGCTCAATTCATCTTCCAAACATGAGTAGCTGTGTCGTGAGAACGCGCTAGAAGAGGACTTCTCCGCAGACCAGGTCAGAGCAAACGGCAAAGCCGCGGTTCGCGCGACTTTGCGGTCAACTCGCCAGCCTTCTTGCACGGCAGCATCTAGCTGCCACCATCCGACTTCAGGCGCCTCTTTCAGCACCGAAGCCTGCTAGATCATTCGAACCGATCCAGGTAAAACGATGTTTCCACGAGTTTGAAAACGTCAGGATCGAGTCGCGCCGTAGCTACAGCGTCAGGCCGCCATCGATGACGATCGTCTGCCCCGTGATCATGGGCGCTGCGAAGCCAAGATAGACAATCGTTTCGGCGATGTCCTCGGGAACGCATCTGCGCCGCAAGGGAGTTCGCTCGATCGAGCTTTGCCGCTGCGCTTCCGTCCACTCGATCTGCCAGGTGCTGTCAACCGCGCCCGGCGCCACCGCGTTAATCCGGATCTCCGGTGCGAGACCTTGCGCAAGATGACGCGTGATCGCAATGATACCGGCCTTGCTCGCCGCATAGGCCAAACTAGACCCTCTCGAGGTCAGGGCTGACACTGAGGCCAAACTTACGATCGCGCCTCTCGATTGCCGCAAC
>Ga0214542_1012555_pt1 | contig 10821 bp, 4 predicted proteins | sample CNSS1metaG_FD_160096 | JGI IMG/M metagenome (GOLD analysis project Ga0214542, IMG submission 160096) | Root nodule microbial communities from cowpea collected in UCLA plant growth center, Los Angeles, California, USA - CNSS1 | ecosystem: Host-associated > Plants > Roots > Nodule | place: USA...
ATTCAATTATTGATGAGTTCAGGGATCTAAAGGAACGAAGGGCAATCTTTTAGATATTTGTGATTTCTTTTTTAGTTATCGCTATACTAAGTTATGAATTCATTTTTATTGTGTTAGTGACAATAATAAAATGTATAAATTTTGGATGTATTATTTTGGCTCCCCCAACAATGTTAGTCAAGATCCGCCACTGGCACCAGCAATCACATAGGTTTTGAGTCTTCCCTTCAATTTCATTTATGTTGCTTTCATTGAATCTGCAATAACTTGTATTGCTGCTGAATTAGTGTTTATTGTTGAAGTGGTTTGCTATTGAAATTGAATTGGGTTCGTTTGAAGTGTATGTTGCTTTACATTGGTTACTACTTGAAATGTGTGTTTATTTCGCTGTTGTTGTGTGTTGCCCCTACTCAATTGTTGGTTGTTGTTGATTTGTTTTGGTAGAATCGTGTTACTGCACTATTTTTATGTCTAGGACTGCTTCAAAATGGTTAGGAAATGCTTTTAAGTTAAAAAATGTCCAAATTGTGCAGGCCAAGCCGCGGGCCTGCGGGCCAACGTATATGCGGGGCAGACCAGAGTATGCGGCTCGCATAAAGTGTGCGGGGCGTTGTGTGGGCCTTATGCGGGCCGGACTGGCCCGCATTGCCACTCCTAATATATAGTGATATATGATCAAGGTAACCCCCTTTCAATTATATGTAAATCTTTTCTACGATCATAATTCATTCCAGAAAACTAATATAGAATCTTTAATATTCATGATTCCCACATATCAACACACAAATCATAATAGGGTACTAACATTGATCTATGAGAGATTCAATGAGAATGAATTTTTAAATCTTTGTTCTTCAACCTTATTTTTTCAAATTATCTTCTTGTCTTTCTCCTCTCACACATCTTTTTGATGGCTCTATGTGAAATAATATTATGGTCAGAAACAAAATCCTTATCTCTTTTATAAACCAAATGAAATTGATTTTTTTTTTATCTTTATTTTGTTTTATTATAATTTCCCATAATAGGCAATATGTCCTTGTATCTTATCAAATTACATTTGGGTCGATCATAATATTTTAAATGACTTACATAATAGAATTAACTAGTCAATTAAACATTCTCTCATTTGACTCATATGATGTCATAACATTTTATGATTTAATACAAAAACATAAAGTGCATTAAAGGACCTTACGTGGTTTCATCATTATTCATAATTAAAAATATAGAAAGAACAAGAGTCATGATAGTTGAATTCATGAGAAATTCATAATGGGTTCAAACATAATATCATTTCAATAACAACAACAATAACATAATTTGTTTTATTCATCATAATTGCATGCATTAACATAAAGGAAAAAACACAAATCACAAATTTTAGAGACTTGGACATCAAAGAGCTCAAAGTGTCACATAAACATTAATAACATTAACATTCAACGTTTAACATTCTCTAGTAGACATAATATTCATATTCTTTACATGGTCAGCAAACAATTTTGGCGATAACCCTTTTGTCAAAAGGTCAACAATCATAAGGTCAACAATCATAAGGTCAATGTTAATATGTTATATTAACACTCTATGTTTCTGAATTTCTTCTTTAACGATAAAGTATTTCAACTTCGTATGTTTAGCACCTTTGAAATACTTATCGTTCTTAGAAAAGAAGATTGTTTTGAAATTGTCACAATAAATTTTAAGTAGTTTGGCAATACTGTTGACTACTCCAAGTCCTAAAATAAAATTTTGTAACCAATTAGCTTGAACTGTAGTCTCAAAGCATGTCCTAAATTCATTTTCCATGATAGATGCAGTAATGACTAATTGCTTCACACTTTTCCATGAAATTGTTCCTCCATCTACAAGATACATATAACCAAATGTAGACTTTCTTGTATCCATACAATTGAAAAAGATTGAACTTTAAGGTGATCAGATTTCTTATAAGTAATAATGACTATCTACGATTAATTTATTGATTTTTATAATGACTACTCTAAAAATATATTAATAATTAATATTATAAAAAAGTTAACCTTTTTTAATTTAAGTTATATTTTTCCTTTTTTTAATTTTATATTTAAAAATACAAATAAGCCTTTTGTTAGTTTATAAGTTAATTTGAATAACTTATAAGCTAATCGGAACACATATAAAAATGTTTAATAAATATATTAAAATAATTTATTTAGGAGTTCTTAGCTTATAAATTTTAAAATTACAAGTTACTTCAAACATTTTTAGTTTGGAACTAGTTTGGAATAAAAAAGTTTGTCGTTATAAATTGTCCAATAAAAAACAATAATTTGAAAATGGTATACCACAGCAGGTATTATCTTGATTGTCGTTAAATATTCCAATATAATGACAATTATGATTAAAACCATCGTTATATGTTGATTTTTTTTATAGAAAAAGTTGTTGGGAAGTACATATTTATCCAAAACCTGTCATCAAAATAATTCCACACAGAAATCCAACGATAGTTCAAAAATATTTGAAGACAATCTAAATATTAAATGATTCCTAATTGTTACAAATAACAAATATATTAAAATTAGTATAAACTAACTCTAACTATAACTAACTTTAGACAAAAAATACTTTGTCCATAATTGTTGAACAAATGCTAATGTTCATGAATCCATTGAACTTGGGTCATTGAATTTCTGCAAAAGTATACGAAAAATTAATATTAGTACATATAAAAATTAGTTGAAGTTAAAATTAGTAGATATGAAAGTTAACATATTACCTCATTTCAACCACGTTCATAATTGTCTTTCATAATTGTTGTCATCCATTGCATGATGTAATACACACTCATAACTACCAAAATTTTTTTATTACACTACACTCATAGTAAAACTATTTTGATAAATTAAATGATAATACTAAAAGTATATGAATGGTAACATATAAATATCCGAAGGGAAATCCAAGTGACCCTTATTGGCAGTCGATCTACCACTCAATATACTTTGTCCATTAAAAGCACTCGAATTAAAATATGTTAGAAAACATGAAATTTTATATTCAAGGTGAATGTATAATGGAAGGTGTTTCTTAAAATAGAATTATGTATATTACGTATCTATTATGCTCTTTAAATAAGGGGGAAAAGGTCTATGATAAGAACAAAATCATAAAGTGGTACATTGTAGTACTAATACAACTAGCGTTGACAATGACGACTGCATTGAAAATTAGTTTAAATATATTTAAAATGCAAAATCTATATGTTATGAAAAAAAATAAGGATATATTTACTTATCTATATATGGAGTAAGGTAAACTTGTTTATTTCGCTGCATTATGAAATTAGTGATGTACGTTTTTGTTCCAACATTCCTATTGCCCATTGGAGTCATTAAATGAAGGTCTATAATCCCATATGTGTCATCCTTTCCCGCTTCCACACACAAGCCATATAAGTACCTAATTTGATAATGAAAACACACATTTAATATATAAGAAGGTAAAAAATAAAAATGATTTAAAAATTTAACTTACATCATCCATAATCGTAGAACAGACATGATTAACTCCTCAATGCCTGCTATGATCTCCATCAAATCAATTTTATATACAAATAATTTAAAAACAACAACGATCTTTATTTTAACCATCGTTATATAAAACAATGGTTGTTTCTTGTGAATTTGTCGTTGAAAATGACGCAAAAATTACAAAATGAGCCATGTGTTTTTTTGAAGACAGTTCCTGAATAATCCTCTTTATTTAGTATCGTGGTAAGCCAATTTTACATAGTGAAATTTAGTGTAACAGTAACCAAAATTATAAAATTAAAAAATAATAAATAATAAATAAATCAAAATTACGTTTAACTAATACTAATTTCATAAACTCATTTCAATAAAATAATTTGTTTGAGTAAAAAATTGTATAAAACTTTTAAATATAAATAAAAATACCAAAAAATTAATACAAATTTGTTTATTTTAAAGGAATCTAAAATTATAAATATATAATAATATTACTTTTTGTCTAAAACTTATACATGCTATTTTACCAAACATCTCTAACATAATAATAATTTAGTTTCGAAATTATGAACTTGTCAATTAGAAGCTATCCACTATCAAATAACTTATTAACCATTCATAGATTCACTTTTGGAAAATTATAATATGAATTCGATTTTTTTTTACTCTCATTCTTTAATCTTTATTTTCTGAGGCTTAAATTTATTGTGAGTAGTTAATTTTTTCAGAAGAAAAGATAATGGTACATTAATCAATGACTCACACTAAACTAAACCAGGAAATAAAAAATAGAAGGCAAAAAATGGATTCATAATATCCTTATCCTTCACTTTATTATGCAAATCTTTTATGACTAATAATATTTACTATATTTGTTAAATATGATACACACAATAATATTGTTTATATTTTTTTAAATATAATGTATAACTAAAATTATGTATTTAATATTACACACAAAGACGTTGTATTGAATATATTACCTATTGCTGTATACAAATATTTTATTATTAAATAGTATTAGTATATTATTTCATCAATTTTTAATATTAAGTTTCACCCACTTATTTATTTTCCCTCTTTCAAACTTTTACATAGTTTGAACAAGACCACAAAAAATAATACTGAATTTTAATCACATAACGAAAATCATGTCAATATGAGTCCTCATATGCTATCTTAATTTTTCTACCTAACAATTCTATGTTCATACTAATTTTTGCTTTGATTTTGATATGTGCAACAATTCTATGTTCATACTAATTTTGGCTTTGATTTTATATGTGCAGTATCTTGTGATAATAATAAATTTCTTCATAAAATAAAGTAAAATAAAATAAAATGACAGTCTCTAAAATTATTTTTTGTTAATACATTAAACATACATTTGATGATAAAAAAACATCGTAAGTGGAAACTGCATCCCGCTTTAATAATTAGACGCACAATTGATAATGTCGTTAAAAAATCTACGTTTTTGTTTCTTTCGATTCTTCCAATAAAAGTATTGTATGTGTTAACCACATAAATCTCAAAATTTTCTCAAATACAATAATAATAATAATAATAATAATAATAATAATAATAATCTATACTATTATATAAAGAAAATTCATATTCTTGATATTTATATTTTTTTTTCTAATTTTATTCTTCAAATGATATTTTTTTAAATTTAACTATTTTTTCTAAATTAACTACTTTTTTATTAAACAAAAAATATCATTTACAAAAAAAAAAATTAACAATTAAATTATAAAAATTATTCATATTTATTTTTAAAAATTGTAATTTTTTTATTTTTTATCATAAAAAAATAAATAAAACATGTAGAACTTTGATGTACCGAATTGTGTTAATTAATTTTTTATTTATTTTATCATTTATTATTTTATTCTTGTCGTGGAATTTGCATGGTACACATTATTATTATTTTTTATTTATTTATTCTTTCTTCTTACACACATCATCAACACCAATACATTAGAACGATATATTTAGCATAGTTTGTAACTATTTGTTATTGCAATTGTTGGAGTTTGAACACCACCACTAAATGTATTCTTCTTTTAAATAATATTATTGAATGAATCTAATAATATTATTTGTTGCATTAAATAAACATTTAAAAAATAGGTACAAACAAAAATAGTGTCGATAGTGTTTGTTTCTTTCCGAAATCCATACCTCTCAAACTGACGTTCAAATAAAATCAGAAACTCACTGCTTCTCACATAATTGCACTTTGCAACCTAAAAAAATTTGGTTAGAACTTACAAACAAAAATAGTTTAATCTTAGTTTTGCGTTTAAAATAGAAGATAACGCGTGATTATTAATTAATCGTTGTAGTTAATAGAGAATGGAACTTAAGTTGGCGTGGCGTGTTTGGATTACGTGACAGCGAAACGGGCTTTTCCATTGTGGGAAATTTCCGTGCAATGAAAACCTGTGTGAATGGCATAAATGCGTTTGACAATTTACAATCTCACTTTTTTTATGATTGCAGAACAATGATGTAGCATTTCCCACATCATCAACTTAACTTTATAATATGCTTAAAATTAACTAAAATATAAATATCTCAAACAACTAAGAAGCTGCATTATTTTCAACGTTGATTTTTCTTTAGTCTGTAATGATATTTTGGATTAATAAACGATTTTTCGAGTTCTTGTATTTTTTTTTATGCAAATAAAAGTTTTTCATATTTTTTGTTTAAAAAAGTTTATTGTGCTGATAAATTAGTTAATTTAGTTTGTTTATATTTTGTGAAGTATAATTTTTACAATAGAATTGAGGTGATTCCACTTGTACTTTTTTCTATTTTATAAATTTTTTTAATAAATTTTCTAGTGATAACTAATGATTGATAATAAATATATAGGTTTAATTAGTCGAATCGCTTTCGTTTGTTCGGATGTGTCAGTTTGGTATCCGCTTCTAAAAAGGTGTCAATTGAGTCTCAACTTTTAAAAAGATATATAGGTTTAATTACCCACTTTCGTTTGTTCGGATGTGTCAGTTTGGTACCTGCTCTTAAAAAGATGTCAATTGAGTCCCAACTTTTGAAAAAATATCTCAATTAGGTTCCTTTTAGAACAAAATTATTAAGTCATTAACGGTATTCATATTTAAAATGACTTACAAAATAAAGTATTGATATTTATATTAAAATTTTAGTGGTAAAAGTCATTAATAACATTAACGGTGTTAATAATTTTTTTCTGGAAAAGACCTAATTGAGACATTTTTTCAAAAATTATGATTCTATTGACACATTTTTAAAAGCAAATATCAAACTAACATACATGAATGAGAGTGGATACATCCAATTAATTAAACCTAAATATATATTTTACTTTCATGTATTTATTTAAAACAAATTATAATAAATATAGTTTCTCTGATTGAATTGTAATTTTTATAATGAGTGTGGCCTACATATTATTTGAAAAATAAATTTTTTGTTTTTCATAAACCCTTAAGTAAAGGAAAATTATAGTCTTGAAATTTTCTAAATAACTGCCAAATTCTTAGACTGCGATAAGTCTTAGACTGCCAAAGTCTTGGTCTCATTGCCAACTCAAAATTCTTGAAAGTTGACTTTTCTTGTAAATATCTGTCCACCACTAATACAAGATATCTCAAATATATAATAACTACAAAGTAATTTTTTATTTGGTTTAAATATATTATTATTATTATTATTATTTTACTTTACTTTTATTTCTTATATTTTTTAATTGATGTGCATATGTTAACTGGTAATCATGTATTTGTTCTGTTATTACTTGTCCAACTTATTAAAATATCATTTCAGAAAAATTGAAAATATATTTGAAGCTTTCGATGTATGTTGTCTTCTATACTGTGAGGAGGATCAAAGTAAGATAAAAAAAATTAAAAAAAAAGAGTATATTTTCCATTTAGTTAGGTTGTCTGAGAAGGATCTTGATTACAACTTATCATTAATATTGTTCCTGTTTGTGGCTTATCTGGTATAGTTTCATGTGGAGAATATGTTTTCTGTGACATTCTCTTCATAGTGTCCAAAATCAAAACTCTAAAAAGTCATTGCTTTTTATTTTAGAAAAAACATTTTAATAACATGGATAGGGATATGTGGAATTTTTTTCTCAGAATATATTCATTCATAAATACATATCTACTTTAAATTTTATTAACCATTTATAATTTTTTTAAATTAGTTTAATTATCAATAATTTTTAGTTTATAAATTATTATTTAAATTAATCATTATAATGACTAATTTTTTTTACTAGATTTTATAATTATTTAAGATTTTTCTTGTATAGTGTATATTTTGTTTAGTGATTTTTGTCTTCACAGTTGTAAAGTCTTAGTTTTGGTTTAATTATCAATTTTCATTTGTTTATTTCTATTATTTTTATGTTTTAATTAACTATATTATTTATTAATGATATCTTAAACAAAACGTGAAGTATAGAATTTTATCGAATCAAAAAATGTACGTAAAATTGTAAATTCTTTTTATAAAAATTACATATTAAACAATCTTGAAAAAAAAATTGTGGAGACAAAGAATTAAATAATGATAAAAATTATAACCACGCTAATTTCTTTTTTATCATAGATGATATGTATTTTTCCCCTGAATAGTTTTACTCATCAAGTCAAATAAATCTACTATTTTGTTCAAAATATTATGAATTTTTGTAATATGTATGGCATAGTTAATCTCTTTTCAAGTATGGGTAAATAATCCACAAATATGATATGATCCAATCTGGTCCATTCAATTTCGGTTGGATTTTTTTTTTTTAATATTTGAATCAAATTAAATTTAATCTTCAAATTAGTTTATAAATTAGTCCCAAATTTTAATTTTTAAATTTGTGTAACAGTGAATGTTGTGACCCTTAATTTTATTAAAATTATATATATATATATATATATATATATATATATATATATATTATTTCGCATATATTGTTAAAGTAAACAAATAAGAAATATTAATGATAACATATTCACTCTCTCACCCACTCTTAGATTTTATTTTTTCTTTGGAGTTGCTGAGTTTTAGAACAAGTTTTCTACAATTGGTAGAAATAAACTTCCATTTAATTTCCACATAACAAACAAAATCAAATCCAATACATTTTTCATTTTGAATGGTAGAGAACGAAGATATCTCCTGCATATGTTCGAAAAGTCAAAAAGTTATATGTGATTTAAAGTTTAAAAAAATATTAATAGCATTACGATATAGATGTTTTTTTTTATTTTAGTTTTTATATGACCTATTTTCTTATTGGTGATCCCTTCATTAATTCTAATGATGATGATATCATCATCACAGTTTTTTTTTTACCATCTTATTTGACATAATTTTATATCATATTTCCTATTAAAAAATAACACATATTATCTATCAAACTACATTCAACTCATTTTATGATTTTTTTTATACAAATTTTAATTTCGTAAAATTAATGTAATTCAATAATATTCTAAATCTTATGAAAGATTTGTATTAAACATGTACTACCAAATATTAATATCTATTTCAAACTCTTTTGATATAATCAACCTCATGTTCACTACATCATGATAATTCTTTGCACAAACTCCATAAATAATAGTAATACTCATAATTTAATATCTTCATTTATGTGGTTTAAACTACTAAGCTAGAAGATATTCTTTACTTTGATAAGCTCTTATACTCAATAACACAACCATAACTTTTGGACACAATATCCTCTCAAGTATGAACCTACTACTTATCCATTTACGACACTACGTGTTCCATTTTCTCAATAGAACAAATCACCAACTAGGTAATTTTCCAAACACACCAACAATTGAATTAGTTTCAACATGATTTTCAAAACCTTAATGTTTAATAAAGTTCTTTATAATTCATCATACCCTCTTAATAAATTATCATATCTCATTACACATTTTCATTCATTGTTCAATTATATCATTGTATCAATGAACTCCTTATAATTTATAACAAAAAGACATAATTTATACTTCAAAACATATAATTGAAATCAAGAATTTTTATTTGAGAGACATCATTGCTTGCGCGACCTATTTGTAAATTCACTACTTAAGCGATATTCTTGCTAGACCAAGGTATCACTCACAAACACACATGTCTCTTATTTCTCTTTCCTTCTTGCTAAGAACACTTCACTTCACTGTGTCGTGTTGTCCTCTAACGCTCAAGTTAAAGGTGTAACATAGATAGCCAAATATCAATAATAATAATAATCCAAAAAACATACCTTGAGAACAATGTTATTTATAGTACCTATATGGGCCTTATTTGTTGGGCCTAGGTTACGTAGATTAATCTCTTTTTAGGATTTCTTAACCTTGATTAACTATCTTTATCTAGTCTTAATATGCAGGATGTTGTACTAGCTCACGTGGCTATTATCCTAACACTATGTCTGAGCTTTCTTACATTTTTAACATGCCTAAATCACATCCTTGGGGATAAGGGTGGGCAAAAAATCCAATTTTTATGATCTAATCCATTTTTTCTATGATCCAATCCATTTAATATCCATTCTATTAAAAATCCAATCCATTTAAAATCCATTTTATTGGATCTGGATATCAATCTAATCTATATTTTATATATTTTATGGATTGGATATCAATTCTCGAAATCTAGATTTTCAAAATGGATAATCCAAAATATCCAATCCAAATTTTTACTTTATATTTTTTGTTAGGTTAGGCTAAAGGTTGAGACGGACTAGTCCAAATTTAGTCGTATTTGATTGAGTTGGCGCGACCTTATACAAAATTTGGCCGAATTAGGCCAAATTCTATCAAGTCGGTCCCGATCGAGATTTGACCTAGTTGGTCATGGACAAAATTTGAAAGTATTCGACCAAATCTGTCAAATTCTTTTATGTCAGCCCTATGGACACAAATTTGGATCCACATCCATTATTTGAATCCAAAATGGATGTGGATTAGATTTTCGATAGGGCTGACACCACAAAATTTGACAGATTTTTTGTCGAGGCCAACAAGGCCAAATTTCAGCATGGGATGAACTTGGATGACTTTCGAACGAATTTCGATCGGAGACGACGTGACCAAATTTGGGCCAAGGTCGATGTGACGCCCCGACTACTATACTAAATAATTATTATTTGATAAAAATATATGGAATCAATTTTTTTTTAGAGATTATCCTTGAGAGAACATTAATAATAACATAACTTCATATTCATATATGTAGTTTGCATCTATGTAATTGTTCATGAAATATTACAAAAATATATATTTGT
>Ga0214542_1012557_pt1 | contig 10820 bp, 4 predicted proteins | sample CNSS1metaG_FD_160096 | JGI IMG/M metagenome (GOLD analysis project Ga0214542, IMG submission 160096) | Root nodule microbial communities from cowpea collected in UCLA plant growth center, Los Angeles, California, USA - CNSS1 | ecosystem: Host-associated > Plants > Roots > Nodule | place: USA...
AGTTTGTTTTGCCTCCGATTAGAGAAGGGAAAGTTGTGTATGTGGAAGACATTGCTGAGGGTCTTGAGAGTGGCCCTGCAGCGTTAGTTGGCCTCTTTAGTGGTCGCAATGTTGGCAAACAAGTTGTGGTTGTGGCTCGTCAATAGAAACTTTGTAGCATCTAAACTTTAGTTCTGAATTTTTTATTTTCTATTGGCCAATGAACCTAATTTTTATGTTGTATTGTATCTTGTCATCTTCCCTTTTTGTTCATAGTAATTGATTACTGCATGAGTGGCATTCTGTGATTAATAAATCTCTAGTTTATGCAGCTTTACTATTTCTATTATGTTTTATATTTACAACTATATTTTGCTGATAAAAAGCTATATATTTACAGATAAGTTGAACCTTATGGCTTTCTAATAATGTTGAAAATGTTTAAGTAATATATGGTTAATTATAATTAGTGCATATAAGTTTGCATGGTCATATTATTATAATAACAATAATAATTATAATTAGTGTATATAAGTATATAAAACTGATACTTCTGTTATAATTATTTTCTGAATGTTTAACTAATAGATTAAGAGAGAAAAAGTATTAAAATAAAAAATCAAGAAGAGTAGGTGAACTGGTTGAATAAAATACTTAATTAAAAGTTTTCTTCTTAAAAGTTTGATGAAGAGGTTAATGATAAGAAATACTAAGATAATATAGTTAAGTTTTTTAGGAAACAACACATATTTTTTATAATCAAATCTATGAGGAACAAAATAAATAGGAAATAATCCAATTATGCTTATGTTTTTTGTTTGCTGCGGATCTTTTATTCGAAAGAGAAAGAGAAAGCTATTTGTCATACAATTTTTTTTTTAAATTGGAAAAGCTTAACGTGTTACATCACATTACATCTAATTTTGTAAACAATTTAAAGATTTTTTTTAACTAAAACTTTGATTTTCGATGTTAGTGAATAGTTGAGAGAATAATTCATCCGTTTATAAATGATAATCTAAATTAGTTATTAATGGACAAAATTTTAAATTTTAGTTACTAATAAAATATTTTTTTATATTTTTTCTTTTCCAAAATTTAATACACTTATTTAAATTTCTTTGTTTTCAGGGATTAATACAACAATTTTAATGTTTAACTCGTTTAACAGAATTTACACGTATTAGGTATAAGAAAGGGTTTCTTATTCTAGAAAAGCTATTTGTCATACAGATTTTTTTTTAATTGGAAAAGCTTAACGTGTTACATTACATTACATCTAATTTTGTAAACAATTAACAAATTTTAAGATATATTTTTCCAAATTAATCGAATCATCAAGAAATCACTATAAAGATATTTTAAAGTGGATGAAAATGAGAATCATAAAGTTTTTTAAACAGATTTTAGCACCACAATGTTTGTTCCATTTGTATGGCTACAAACTTTTGTTTGAATTGTCCCAGTGGGAAATAATTGAAGTAGAGTACTATCCTGCATGATGAGTTCTTACTTTTCTAATATTTTTTATTCATTTTAATTAAATGAAATTTAAATTTTGGCTTAATATCTTTCTATTTTCAATATTTGTAGGTTTAATATTTTTTTTATTCAACGTGATTTAGTATTTATTAAAACAACTGGTGTTTTTCTCGATAGACTATTCTTATGTTAGAGAATAATGATTTAATACGATGATATATTCTTGTTTTTAAAAGAAAAAATGTCCATATTCTTATATAACATTATTACTGTAAAACCCTTTAAAAAATGTGAATCTGTCTTTATTTAAAAAAATAAAAAATAAAACAGCCATTTTATTTCAAAAAGCACAAAAATCTTTTTACTGAAAACGCATTTTCTTTTGTTGCTCACTCTCCGTTCATTTTTTGAGTCTCCGTTCATCTTTTTGAGAATCCGAGGTGCAGGATCATTCCTTGTGGTGAGCTCGTTAGAATCAACCTTCTTATTACTTGATTTAATTATCTATGACTATGAGTTCTTCATTACTTGATTAATTGGCATGATTGATAGTTATGAGTAGTTGAAATTGATTTCAATTTTGTCTGGTTGTGTCTAATCTGATATTAGAATTGGTACTAGAGTTTAATTTGGTGATTTGGATCATATAGGCTCAGGTAAATAGTTCATCAAGTTTTGGTTCAAGTTTTATTTGTGAGAAGCATGAAAATCTTGATTTGATTTTGGTTAAGAATGCCCCCTGTGAGTTGAATTGGATAATATGGCACTGGTTGAGTTAAGGAAAATGAAACTTATGATCACTGAAATGTTTAAACACATAGAATTAGTTCAAAGAATATCAAATTACACAAATCAAACTCAAAATGTGAAATCTGAGTTTTCTGATACCATCGGGCGTCACTTATTTAGTGGCTACTGACTTGGGGTGCTAGGTGCCACTTTTGGACCGTCGGGCGTGCTCAAATCAGTGGGTTCCGGAGGTTGTAACACATGATGCCACTTTTCTTGCATCGGACACCACTTTATTTTTCAGGTTTGTGTCATCTTGGAAAATATTAGATTCCTGCTTTTTTAACCGTTAGATTGAGCTGAAAGTTTGACAACAGGTCCTTGAAACATGAATTGTTACGTTGACCGGTCATATCTTTAATTAGAGGTCTATAGTGAGAGAATTTTTTCTTGTAAGGTTCTCATAGATTAGGTTGTTGGCAACTTCAACCTTTGTCACTTGTTTAAAGCATAAATTTTTCTATAGATGTTCTTTTTGGTTGATTCTTTTTGAATTGAGTCCTTGACTCGATTATCTTTAATTTGAATGTAAGAACATATTTTTTGAAGTTTTGTACAGGCTATAGTTTTATATTTTTAAACCCTAACCAATTTTGCATATGTGTTGTTAAGTTATTATGTAATATACTTAGTGATTATGTAAATGTTTGGGGATGATATGAACTTTTGGAATATAATGATGTATGAAATTGTGATGATGATGACCTTTTCAATGGATATGTGTGTTGTATATTGATGATTAGTGGATAAGACTTGTTAAACTATGAACTTAGAATGATGAATGGTTTTTCAAGGAAACATCCTTTTAAAGTACGTGTGTTTTGGTGTGCATTGATGTAGGAACTCAGAATTTGGAAGCTTATCCTGAAACTCTACTAATCATTCAAACCCATGTAAAGGAGAATGAATTGGGAGTGGAGAGTATCAGGAGGTCCTGATTGGAAGAACCATTTGTAGTTCTAGGAACCAGTACAAGATTAACCTTATGGTGGAGGTTATCCATCACAAGTGTCAAAGCTTCCAAGTAGTTCTACACCAATGCTTGTTATTCAAATAATTGAGTCTAATAAATCTTTTACGATGTGGCTTGATGCTTATAATGATGTGAATTATTTAGCTTCCTAATATGATCTAATTTATAACTAATGAAACATTTTTTTTATTAACTTACCTCTATTGTGTTTGTGCTTCTTATGTTTGTTCTTCTTCTTTTGCAATGATCATCTTTACCAGTATAAACAGATGAGGAAATAGGTGTGGATTTATCTCATGAAAAAGATGATGATGCAGCTTCAAAGATATAGGATAGTGCGAGTTAGGTTTATGTTCTATCTTTTGAAATTGTTGTAATTATGTTGTCAACTTTTAATTACTCAAAGCAGATTAATGTAAAATCTTATATAGGTTGGTATAGTTATTTTGATAATTTTAATAGTATAGTTATTTATTTATCTTTAACTACTTCTAAATTATCAATTATGTGAAGTTTCACTAATATTGAACGGAGATGTTACAATTATCTTTTAATATTATTAGTGTTGATATAATAAAAAAAATCACATTAACTCCTTTTTAATAAATATTAAAATTATATTAAGAAGAAAAAAAAGCATAGTTTTGAAAGCAAAGGAGACATTAAGTCCTAAATTTTATAATCAAATAATCACTATTTTCATTATTTTATTTTCAAATCCCTTTTATAACACATTAATTAAATAAAACAAATTGTGGCACTAGAGAAAAAATAAAACAAATTGTGGCACGAGAGAAAAATAAATTTTTAATAAAAAAATAAAATAAAAAATTTGTGATAACTTACATGTTGATCTTAATTAGGGGTGGACAAAAAATCCAGTTTTTCATGATCCAATTTATTTTTTCTCTGATCTAATCCATTTTATTAAAAATTCAATCCATTTAAAATCCATTTTAGTGGATCTGGATTTGAGTCTGATCAACATTTTATATATTTTATGAATTGGATATTCATTCTCTAAATCTAGATTTTCAAAATGGCTAATCCAAAATATTCAATCCAAACTTTGAATTTATATTTTTGGTTAGGTTAGGCTAAAGGTCGAGACGGACTAGCCCAAATTTAGTTGTATTTGACTGAGTTGGCATGACCCTATAGGAAATTTGGTCGAATTCAGTCGAATTCAATCAAGTCGATCCCGATCAAAATTTGGCCCAGCCAATCCTGGACAAACTTTGGAAGTATTCGGTCGAGTTGACCCCGACCCAAATTTGATTACATTAAGCTAAGTCGACCCAAATAAAATTTGACTGCATTCGGTCGAGACGACCGCGACAAAAATTTGGTCTTATTCAGCCTACTTGGCTCTGCTCAAAATTCGGTCGAATTCAGTCGAGTTGGCCTCGATTGAGATTTGGCCAAGTTGGCCCTGGCCCAAATTTAGCCGTATTCGGTTGAGACGACCTAGGATTAAATTTGGCCGTATTCAAATGAGTTGGTCACAATCGAAATTTGGCTGTATTCAATCGAGTCGGTCACGACCAAAATTCGGCAAAATTCAGTCGAGTCGGCTCCAGTTAAAATTCGATCGTGTTGGACTTGACCGAAATTTGGCCAAGTTGGTCCTGGCCCGAATTTGTTCGTATTCGGCAGAGTCGATCGCGACCAAAATTTTGTTGTATTCAGGCGAGTTGGTCCCGACCTAAATTTGGCCGAATTTAGTCGAGTTGGCCATGACCAAAATTTGGTAGAGTCAACCCTAGCCCAAATTTACCCATATTCGATCGAGTAAGTCCTGAACGAAATTTGATTGTATTCAATTGAGTTGGCCGTGATGGAAAATTGACCATATTCAACCGAGTCGGTCCCGACCGACGAATTTAGTAGAGTCAACCCTGACCGAAATTTGACTAATCAGGACCTAGTCCAAATGTGGCCATATTTGGCCAAGTCGACTTTGGCCAAAATTTGGTCATATTAGGCAAAATCGACCCTGGCCGAAATTCGACCGAATCCAGTCAAGTCGATCTTGACTAAAATTTTGCCGAGTCGGTCCTGACACAAATTTGGTCACATTGTCCTCAACCGAAATTCGTTCGAATTTGGCCAAGTTGACCCCAATCAAAATTTGACCGAGTCGATCCCAGCCAAAATTTGGCCGAATTCAACCAAGTCGAGCTCGACCAAAATTCGGTCGACCCCGACTGATAATCAATCAAATTTGTCCTATGTTAAAATTTAGCCTCGTTAGCTTCGACAAAAAATTTGTGAAATTCTATGGTGTCAACCCTATGAACACAAATTTTAAAAAATTTAATTTAAATTTATTTTATGAAAAATAAATTTTGGATTTTGAATTTATCCAAATATTTAGATCTGTATTTAAATTTGATCCAAATATTTGAATTTAAATTTTAAAATATTTGAATTTAAATTTTAAAAAAGTCTAATCTATTTTTTCTGAAAAAATAGATTTAAATAAAAAATATAATTCAATTATTTGGATCCAAAATACGTATATCGGATCATTAAAACTATCATTTGATTTTCCCATTTTCTCCCCTATCATTTCCCTCTATAAGTGCTTCAGATAATGGAAGCAAGAGCGAAGAGCGAAGATTCCATAACCAACGCACTCACAAAGCTTGTCCCTGTGCCTGCACATTTCAATGGCGGAAGTGAGGAACAAGCGAGTGGTTCTAAGAGACTACGTGGCTGGTTTTCCGAAAGAATCAGACATGAAGCTTGTGGAAGGAAGGATCAAATTGAAGGTTCCGATAAGGTGCTTGTGAAGAACCTCTACCTCTCTTGTGACCCTATCATGAGAGTCCTCATGATCAAGATTGAAGTCGTTGATGAGTATCATCACTACACACCTGATGCTGTGAGTTATCAAACTTTTTTCTAGCACTGAACTTTTTTTCTACATTTTGACGGTGTTCTACTTCTGAAAGCGTTACAATTAAGAATTAAAAGTTTATGTAATACGTAAATGCATTCAAAATGTTACCTGCATTTCGATCTTCTTAAACAAGTTTTTCATACTTTAATGTTACTTTATTGGCTTAAATACCTTTTTGTCCTCATTCTGGTAGTGTTTGTTGTGGATGGTTCTCATTTTCACAAAATGTTTAAAATGGTCATCATTTTTACTGAATGTTTATAATAGTCCTCATTTTCGCAATTCGTGTTTTATTTGGTCCTTTTCTGTAACGCTGTTTAAATCATTAATGGAACATTGTACAGGTGGCACGGTTTGTATTAGGGTGTGTTACATGTAACAGGTGGCTAATTAACGTTAATTTTTTAATTTAGGAGAAATTTTGCAATTAGGGAAATTTCTTTATCTTCGTCTTTCTTGAGTTTAGATTTGTAGAGGAAACAGCTAATACTTGTCATTTCATCATTGAATTGCAGTTGCACTCTTCATTTCAATTTTCTAGTTAATCATCATTAATGAGATAAGTGGGTTCAGGGTTTTCTGGGTTGTGTTTGCTTGTGGGTTAGGGTTTTCGTAATTCTATTTTGGGTTTGTTTGTCTTTCGATTGTTGTGATGTTCTGTATGGTTTCTAAATTACTTTCATGATTTTGTGTAGTTTGTGTTTGTAGGTGGGGTTCAGTGGGGTATTATTTTAGTTAGTTTGTTTGTCGGTTGTCGATGTTGGTATAATGGTTCCCATTATTTTATTTGTAATTGACTGTAGTAGTGGGTTAGGGTTTTCGTAATTCTATTTTGGGTTTGTTTGTCTTTCGATTGTTGTGATGTTCTGTATGGTTTCTAAATTACTTTCATGATTTTGTGTAGTTTGTGTTTGTAGGTGGGGTTCAGTGGGGTATTATTTTAGTTGGTTTGTTTGTCGGTTGTCGATGTTGGTGTAATGGTTCCCATTATTTTATTTGTAATTGATTGTAGCAGTGGTCCCCCATTACGTTAAAGTAGGGTTAATAATACATTTTTTTATCTGTTTAATTTACTTTAGGGCAATAAGTGATGATAGGTTCAATGTTATTGTCCACCACGGTGGTGAAGTAGAGGCCCATGAAGAGGCTGCTGAAGTAGAGATTGGGGATGCCAGTGGTCTGAATAGTGATGTTGAAGTGGAAGGTGAAATTGAAGTGGACATCCTTTTCCAAATCATTAATTTGCCTCATTTGTGTCATGATGATGACATCCTTTTCATCAACACCACCATTTGAAAAAGTTGCAGCCCACATTATTAGAACCACCACTCTGTAAATCAATAAACCAAATATTAAAACCAATTTATTATTAACACAAAAATAAAGATAGATTGTACCCAAAATTTTCTACCAATATTCTTTGTGTCATCCTCAAAGCAGCCATCTCTCTGCAACTACAAATCGGGGTTAATTCGTTTCTTGTTGAACCACCAATAGTGCACGAAGTGATACAACACGGTTGCCTCCAACGATTACAACCAGAGGTAAAGGAAGAAGATTGGGACCGTAACATACCTATATAATGAGATTGCATGAAGAAGAAGATTGCAACAATACCAATTGGGAATGGAGGAACAAGATTGCCAAAACTCACCAACTGCCACATGTACAATGCTCCGTTAATGATTTAAACGGCGTTACAAAAAAGGACCAAATAAAACACGAATTGCGAAAATGAGGACCATTCTAAACATTTGGTAAAAATGATGATCATTTTAAACATTCTGTAAAAATAAGGACCATTCACAACAAACACTAAATGAGGACCAAAAAGGTATTTAAGCCTACTTTATTTTTCAATTTCGAGCTTTTTTATAATAACGATTGAGTTCATGTTTTCAGATGGAATTAGATCTAAATTTCAATGTTTCTTCACATTTTAATCTTCTTAAAAAGTTTTTCATCGTTTAGTGTTTGTGAGATAATTTCAAGCTTTCACATAAAACATAATTAGTTGAAGAATTAAAATTATGATTTAACATTTTGTTGGCCAGGTAGTTTGTGTTTTCTTTTTAAAATTGTAAGTTCTAAATTTTATATTCATTGTAAAAGATTTTGTATTCGTAACCTGGTCTGAATATATGTGTAGATAATTTGATTAGATTTTAATATACTAATTCTTACAATTTTTATATGGATCTTTTAAAAATTAAGTGAGCAAAGATTAGATATAAGATTTGATTTTATTGATTTATGATTTTTGTTTAGGTTCATGGAAATAGAGTTATCTTTTAGGGATTCATTTTATCTAAATTTATAATTTATTTGTATTAATATTTTATAATATAATTGTGTTTGAATTTATACTTTTAAGATTAACATCTATTTTGGTCTATATTTGAAGAAGTAATTTTTAGATAATATTTTTTGAAATTAACTTTTTTAAGCACCACCAAAAGGTATTAAAAGAATATGGATAATTTTTACCGGTAATCCGAAGTATAATGAGAAGAAAATCTAAGACCGGAATAAGTAAATTTGTTATAAAAATTAAAAAATAATTTTTTTATTATTATTTTTTTATGAATTTGAATTGATAACTAATTTTGTTGAGTAACTATTTCTTATCTATAACAATATATAAAGAAATTCTCTTTTTTGTGTCCACATTTCAAAATACTAATTTTATCCTTTAAAATATAATTATTTATTAAATTTTTTAAAATTGACACTTATTTTTACAAACTTTTTTTTATAAAATTTTCTATTTCTTTCTACTCTTCTCTTTTTCTTTATTTATCGACCGTTATTCTCTCATCTTTTCTTATATATTTCACTTTATTTTTAATAAATATTTTTTTTATATATTAACTTAATAACATTACATTATCATCACCTATTTATATAATATCATGTATAAAAAATACGTACACACATGCGCGGTATGCTAGTAAAATTATAAAATTTGTAAATATTTCCTATAAGATCTTTTGTAAAAAAAAAAAAACTTTTGTGAAAAAAATTGGTAATAAATTCTTGCAAACCATTATTCTTAACAAAATTTACAAGTGTTTCTTAAAATAAATTCAAAAAAAAAATTAAGAAGATATATATGTTTTTTTAGTAGTGTTTTAAACATGTAATGAAATCATTTGTACAATTATTTCCAAATGTTTTTATTTTTAATTTTTATTTCTAATTCGTGTAAACACAAACTTTAACTTATTAATTAATTCCTTTTTTACTTATTTATTTTAGAATATTTTTTTCCTTTCAAAATGTTTATGGAGAAGCTACTCCAAATACACTATACTTATATTTTTGGTTTATATATATGTAAGTAAATTTAGTTTTCATTTATATATTTAAAAGATACTTTTAGTCTTTGTATATTATTTCTAATCTCTTTTCAATTTTATGAATTTATATCTTAGAGGATAAAAATTATATTTACAAATACTAAAAAAAATACTTAGAAGAACTAAACAAATACTGAAATGATGTATCCAGAAACTAAATGGATATACAGAAAACCTAAAACATGTATTGCAGGCATTGACAGGATATGGTGTGTCTAAAGTGGTGGAATCTGGACATCCAAATTATAAGAAAGATGATTTGGTTTGGGGAATTACCAAATGGGAAGAGTATAGCTTTATCTCCCCATCTCAAATATCTTTCAAAATTCTCCACACTCATGTCCCACTTTCCTACTACACTGGAATTCTTGGTATGTACATTCTCAACAATTTCAATTTCTTTTCATATTAGTGAATGATGATGCAGGTGATGTCAGTATGATCTTCATTCATAAAATTGAATGAATCTCAGCAATCTTGCATGCAAGCTTATTGATGTTCTTGTATGGTTTTCTATAATTTTGCTGTGTCTTTTGACCATTTTGTTTTCTGATCACAGGTATGCCAGGATTGTCTGCTTATGCTGGTTTCTTTGAATTAGGTTCTCCCAAAAAAGGAGAAAATGTTTATGTTTCAGCTGCATCTGGTGCTGTTGGTCAACTTGTTGGCCAATTTGCCAAGTTGAGTGGTTGTTATGTTGTTGGAAGTGCTGGAAGCAGAGATAAGGTGTTTGTACATTTGTTTCAGTGAGATGTTCTTATATAAATGATTATTAGCTTCAAAACATTTAGGATATTTGTTCAACACACAATTATTTTCAATTAGCCTAATTACAACAACAACAGCCAAAGCCTTTTCTTTCAATTATAAATTTTCACTCTGAAAATATTTTTTATACTTGAAAAAGGTGTTTTGTTTTCGTCAGTAAAAGAAATTCATTGAAGAGAATTGTTTCAGAAATCATTGATAGAGAAACTCTTTTTGTAAAGAAGTATTATGAATAAGACTAGAAATTCATGCACTAAAATGAATATCTTGTAACTAGGTGGATCTGCTAAAGAATAAGTTAGGATTTGACGAAGCTTTTAACTACAAGGAGGAGCCAGACCTCAATACAGCTTTGAAAAGGTTAGTATGTAACATTGTCCTTATAAAGAAATTTGAGTTTATATTGTTTATTTGCATGAAGAAAATGTTTACAGTTGCTGATAACAGAAGCAATAGTAGTGAGTGAGTTGTGAATTTGGAAATCAGGTACTTTCCAGAAGGCATTGACATATACTTTGAGAATGTTGGGGGAAAGACACTTGATGCAGTACTCCCAAATATGAGA
>Ga0214542_1012558_pt1 | contig 10819 bp, 3 predicted proteins | sample CNSS1metaG_FD_160096 | JGI IMG/M metagenome (GOLD analysis project Ga0214542, IMG submission 160096) | Root nodule microbial communities from cowpea collected in UCLA plant growth center, Los Angeles, California, USA - CNSS1 | ecosystem: Host-associated > Plants > Roots > Nodule | place: USA...
TATATATATATATATATATGCACTGGAATTGGTATGTTTGGTATGAGTGATGGCATGGAATTATACATGATGGTTGGGTGAAATGAGAATTGAATGCATGAGATGAAAGTGGTGGTTTTGGTATGAGAGACATGAAAATTGTATGTGATAGGCGTAATTCCATGAGTCTCGTGGGGAGACCTCATGGTGGTGTGTACCATATATGTTAAGATATGGATTCAAGTAAGGATCGCATCCCGAAACTCTAATGGGTCAGCGAGTCTCAGGTAGAAAAAACTGACTCAAGTGGTGAGAGTGGCGGGAGGCCCTAGTCTCTGGCAGGATAATGGCCTTAGACGCTTAAAGGCTAACCTTGTGTGTGGTAGGGTGAAACCCATTGGTAATGGCTCTGCAGAGCAGTAGAGGCCACCACAAGTGCAAGCGTCTAGTGAATCCGATTTTAGCATATGTATCCGGATAATTGAGTCATAATGTCCTGTTTGTTTGCTATAACATGATTCTCTGTACCTACTGCGTTGCATGCTTGGACTGTTTAAGTACTTGTTTGTTATACCATGATGAAATTTATATTACACTAGCTTACCCTTATGTTTTTGTATATGTTCCTGTTATGTTTTCTCTTTTGGGATGATCACCCTTGATGGGAGCAGATGGGGGAAATCCTGGGAGTAGGCCTGGTGGTAGCAGTGGTGCAGCTTCGGGGATCCGTATGTGTGACTCTCAGGAGTGGTTTTGTGGCGTTAGTGCCTATTGTAATTTCTTGCTCTGGGAGCATCGTCTTTTGTAAAACTGTTAACCTCTTTGTGTTTGTTTTTATGGCATGGTGGTATGCCTATGTTTACTTTCAAAGTATACCCCTGGATGATTGTAACAGTTACCTTTCTTATATTCTATGTTCATCTGATTGCTTCTTATTATTATAATCATACGATATGTTATTGAGTAGATTATTCTATTTAAATGAGATGTCACAGTAATTATGAAATTATATATTTTTATAATTTTATAATTTGTTAGTTTTTGTAATTTTATATTTTTTAACTTTTTTAATTTTTAATTTTATAATTTTGTTTTCATAAGTTTACAGTTACATGTTTTACATTTTTGTAAATTTTGATTTTTTAATTTTGTAATATTAATTAAATTTAGAATTAATTTTCGTTAAATATCATAAATATTTTAAAAGATCTTATCATCACGGTCTTTTATCATCAAATATGATATGATAGTGTAAAATAATTGTCACACCAAAAAGTTAATTATCACAACTAATTTATAAGAACTCGATTGAAAAGTTTTAAAATTTTAAATACTCAATAAATTACAAAAATTTATTAAAAATTCAATTAGGATCATAAATTTATCAAGATCAAAATATAATTAAGCCTATATTATATAAAACTAAATTGATGTGTTTCTTGACCGTTTTCTTAAGAAGATAAGACAAATAGTGAATTAGATTGCTATCTTAATTGCATATAATAGTCTTCCTAAATTAGACAATAAAACATATGATTTAGTAGTAATAATTACATGTAAAGGTTTGTATCATTATTTATAGAAAAAATAATAATTTAAAAAGAATATCAGATCCTTTTCACCGGCAAACCCAATCAAAGATGAGTTGGTGATACCTTAATTGAAGCCACCAAAAAAATATCCTACCCAAGATTAACCTGAAAGTTCTAATGTTAGCCACAAATATCTTGATTAAAGGCACAACAAAAGATATTTCCGTTTAATACACAGTTGAAGATTCCCATTCATGCATGACCTGCATAAATATTTCCTGGTAGAGGATTAATCAACGATTCCTCAACTAATTTCGAACCAAATATATCTTTATAGTGAAAATAAAATGGTTTCTCCCAATACCAATAAAAAAATATCTTATCTAAACTATGTCTAATGGACATTGAATTTTATTTTTTTTTCAAATCGAAAACATAGTTTCAATCCATATCCAATTAACTGCTGAATTTAAAAAAATAATTTAAATATGAAATCAAAATATTAAAATGAGATAGATTAAAATTATTTGACTTAATTTGGTTATAAATTAATTTCAATTATTTGGAGCCGTCCTTTTCCCAAATACATGCATAGGTTTGCATCATTTCACAGCATTTTTTCGTAATTAATTAGAATAACACCGTAAAATGAGCTGCCTTTATATTCTTACAGATTGTTCAAGCAATGAACATTATTAAACTAGAGATATTGACAACAGCACAAACCTTTCATGACTACTTACCAAGTACGCTTACAACATCACAATTAAAATTATATATAACTAGTCTCAACTAGGAAACGCAAATGAAGCTTGATAGAACTACAAAAAAAGTATATACATTCAAAATGATTTGTCAAATCTCTCGCCTCTATGCAAGATAAAAAGATACACATGGAGATTTCGAATGAATAAAAAACTAGCTACAAGTTTAATCTAATAACTTACAACACAATTATGCCCCCAACAAATCCAATCACTAGTACTGTAACATTGAGTAAACTCAAGAAATTTGAATATATGTGAAGGAACCAAAGAAACACGAGCGTTGTACATTACAGGCCAACCCACTTCACCCATCTAAAAATCCGACCAATTCTCAAGGGTAATTCATAGTCATTAGCAACAGCAGGTTCTCTTCTAGCAACCTCAGCTTCGGACCAAACATATACCCCACGTTCCACCTTACTGCCAGGTACGGTATTATCCAGAATAACAGCCACAAGAAAGGCTATCACCATGTGTAGCGAAAAAAGCGTGTTCAACACATAGTCCAACTGCAAAAGGATTAACAACTGCTACTTTAGACAAACCTAACATTCCAACACAAGACAAGTTTCTACAAAGGAGTAACACTGATTTTTAACCAGCATTATTCAAGTGTTCAAATAACAAAAATAATTAATACTAATCCCAGAGACAATGAATACTTAGTCAAAACTAACAGGCAACTTTGACCTTACAATAAGAAACAAAATACCTATTCCCTCCCTATTTAGCATGGGTAGTCTCTCAATGTCCACTCACAGTCTCATGGAGATAATAGGTAATGACAGTTTCATGAGCCACACACCCATTTAGCAATGGTGTGTATATATATACATACAAGAGTGTTCAGGTGCACCTTTGATTTTGTTAAAATTATTTCTAAGTATTTGAAAAAAAATTATTTTACCTCCTAATCTTATATATTTGAACCCGTTAGCCACTGCTTTATGATAGACTTATGTGTAGTTGAGAGTGCACAAAGACATCACTTGACTTAGTCCCACTAACTTAGGGTCTTAGATACACCACTATCATTTATAGTGATGAAAGTGGCCTTTGGATTACTTTCTATCTTTTCTGAAAATTTGACATAAATTAAAGCACCATATATATACTAATAAAACATAAAAGACACAGGCATACCCCTCCATATTTGCTGTGAATAGGCCCGTGAGAAGCCACAATGTAGGGCTGAAAGTAATTTGGCACAGACAGGTTGGAATTTGGAGAGATGCCATATTGTTGAAAGTAAGCAGGTATTGAAAGAGAGAAAAACAGTGATAGCCCAACTATGATGATATTGCGAGAGCTTCCAGCCTCACTATAGCGTAGATTTGACAAGCCTAATGCAGTGAGCATTGCCCACATAAAGCAGAGGAGACCGGCAACCATAACTTCAGGTATTGAAGCAATGAATCCTCCAACCTTACCTGTTGTGCAACATAAGCAAAATTAAACACAGATAATTTGCAAGAGAAGTTGTTTCACAGATGAGAGCGTAAAACTACAAAACTATAGAAAATCACACATCCTAACTGTATTATAACTTATGTAGTCACAAAAATGGATACAGGACATACGAGAAATTAACAACTTATTTAATGTTTCTATGTAGGTTGATGAACTTTGTGATGAACAGTGTGGTTGCACTGCCATGGCTGATTTTCTGCCAACTGCCAAAGACAATTTGTGAAGGCAGTCCTAATACGGTGGTGTAATAGGCCGCAATGGCATGTTTATATGGCAGAACTTTGGCCTTCCACCGTATTCAACTACCTGCTATTGATAACACTGGTTATGAATAACCACTCTTATATGCCAAAAATATGGATTGGAGAACGGAGAAAGTATCTCAGAGAAGCTTCAAACCACTTTTTCAGTTAGAATTGAGATTTTATGCAATGCCAGTAGCTATAATGCTTCAAGGCACTACATGTTCAACAGACAAATTGAAAGCAAGATAGGTTCTTTCACTTGGAAGATACAAATCGCTCTAGATCATCATTCCAAAAGGGCTAACTTGCATCCAGTTAGATAAAGCACCATTGAAGCATTCGGCTGCAACGAAATATGAAGCACAAATACCTCAAAAGTAGCTGGGTCAGCCAAACATGTATCAAACCCAACACAAATTTTAATATAATTGAGCATTTTCTTGTTACTAACATGTCTCACGACGATGATGCTAAAATAATATTGCTATCATAAAATATTATGGTAGTTAGTTAGTACTTTGGAAATATGCAACTTAGGAAAAGCATTTGTAAATGCAGGGAAAACTGAATATTAAAGGTTCCAAAATTATCTAATCATTATTTATGTAAACAACCTAAGCAATGTTGAGATTCTCTAACATCACAACTGCTCCTTTCATCATTACTATTCCGTATACTCCGTCTTAACTTAAAAACCAGCTTCTGAGTGCATTATTTAGCACAGTTAAACACATAAAGCTGCTAGTGCCCTTAGTCATACCTTAAATGGCAACACAAAATCATGTAATAAAATGAATCTCATGATTCATATTTCAAATGTATAAAATTAATATTGATGCGTATTATTGAAATGCTGAACAGATCAATGAAAAGGTTGACAAAAGCTATCTAAAGAGCTTGAGCAAGAAAAAACTTTTCTTTTCAAAGATTGTAAGGGACGAGATCTGAAATCAATAAAAACAGTTTATCTAAGATTTTCATAAGTGAATTTGAAAGTGTTCTTGTGGGGTTCAAGAAACTTTCGTGGTAAACTTGCTATCTAAGTTTGCATGTGAAGTGTGTTTATAAACTTTTGAAAATTCGGTAAAATCCTAATCAATTGATTGAAAGACTAGATGGGTTAAAAGTGAACCCGTATACAAATCTTGGTATGTTACTTTCTCTTTATCCCTTGAACTCATAAGTTTTGGGCATATGAAATACATGTTTTCTTAAAAATGTGAACAAGATTTTTAAACCTGATACATCAATAGCTGAAAGTGTGTATTGATTTGAAGACCTCATACCTCACAATCTTTGAAAAGAAAAGTTCTTTGTTGATCATTGAAACCATTTGACTCAAAGGAAATAATTCTCACTAAATTTCAAATCCAATTGAGTTTAACCCCCTCCCCCTCTTGCTGGCTGATTTTTCTAACGCTCCTCAAATTGATATATTTGGAAACTTTGCACTGATCAATCTTTGCCCCATAAGACATATTTCTTTATTCACTTATTAGGAAATCATTGATCAAGTGAAAATAGCAGTACCATTTGTTTGGACAAGAACTTGTGTAGGATTAGATTTATAATTCAGTTTGGACATCATAATGAACTACGATAAGGCAAATTTTTATTCTTCGCCCGGTAATTCTTCTGGAAGCTTGATTTCCAGAAATGATGTTTACAAACATTATATGTTTCACACAAAATAATGGTACTAATTGCTGCAGACCAGAAAAATGAAATTTGAGAATCACTGGGAAACCAAAGAAATTTCATGATAAAGAATAAGTGTACATCTGAAGAATGTTAGACTAGATCCCAGCACAGAAAAATTATAGAAACTTACCCACAAGAGACAACACTATCAAAAAGCATGCACCAAGTTGAACCGCCCAGCGGCTTCCCATTTTAGTCACAGCAATTGTGTGAACATTTTCAGTTAAAGTTACAGATCCAGCTCCAGTTCCCCAGAGACCAGCCAAGACACTAGAAAGACCTTCCAAGCCAATTCCTCGACTAAGAACTCCAGTAGTCGGAGGTCTGGATGCGACCAATAACGAAGATGCATGGTATGTGCCAACCTGCAAAGATTAAAGTAAACAAATATCAATGACACGGTAAAATGATTTCTTATAATCCTGCATACAGAGAAAAATACAAGGAACATATCATTTTAATTGAGATATTATAGTGTTCTCAACTAAATCAACACATATTTGTATTCGATAACCACCTTGCAGCATCAAAAGTCTTAAAACTTTACCACAAACAGAATCGTCATTGATGTAGTAATTTCATAAGTCTTGAGACAGAACCAATACAACATTACTCACCTTACACTCGGTGTTTACTTGATGTAAATACATACTGGCCAAAAGAAAAGACAGTGATCATATAAAATTATAACAAGTTGAAAATCGTGAATTTTAAGTTTGGATCTCATAATGTCTCATTTCAACAGCAAAAGTTTTCCACCTTTGATGACGAAGTATTCAGTTAAAAATTAACTTAAAATAGCATACGCAAGGGTCATATTTTACCCTCCAAAGGAACATTTTTATTAAACGTATATCATAGTAGTAGGTGAAAAACAAAATTTCCAATCAAGCCTGTATGTCATCCAAGAAAAATAACGGTCTTGTAAATACAATACAGCCAGCACAAAGTTACGAACTTGGTAGAAGATCCAAATCACAATTTCCCATCAAAGGCTGTACCACGTCAAAGAAAAAGAGAAGCCTTATTGTTAAAGGAAACAAGAGAAGAAAGGGAAAAAAATATTTTCATAAAAACTTACTGAAAATACAAAGAATACAAGCCTTATATAGGCCGAAAATGAGAAGATCTTTACTGTTGTGCTGTTGCTGCATAAAGCCTAATTTCTAGGAGTGTTTTCTGTTACTGCATAATAAAGCCTAGCTTTTAGGAGCATTTTATGTTTCACTGTTATCACGTAGCTATTTTTATGTATTCAGTTATTATTCCGATGTATTCGGTTACTGGCTATTTAATAGCCTCTTTGAATTCAATAAAAGCACTCAATTGGCAGTAGTTGCAATATACATTCTATTCCTTACAAACTGGTATCAGAGAGCCCCCACTGGGCCTGATACATAAGCCGCAACTTACCTGTGAGAAAAGAAACTTACGACAATGAACAACGACAAACTCTCTTCAAAAATACTTTGATGGCCAACATTATGACCATTGGAGTGAATTGATGGAGAATCTTCTACGTGCCAAGGGTCTATGGAATTTAATTCAAAATGGTGTTGAGGAGCCTATCGAAGGTACTGTTTTGACTGCTGCACAATTAGAGCAGTTGGAGAAATCCAGAACTGAAGATCACAAAGTCAAACATTACCTTTTCAGGGCCATTGATAGATCAGTTTTCGAACAAATTCTGGATAGGAGCACATCCCAGATTGTTTGGGAATCCCTAAAAAAGAAATTCGGGGGAAATGATCGTGTGAAGAAATCAATGCTTAATGCATTGAGAAGGGAGTTTGAGGTGCTTGAAATGACAGAAACAGAAACCATCACGGAGTATTTTGCTAAAGTCATGACAGTGGCAAATAAAATGCGAAGCAATGGAGAGCTTATGCCCGATGCAAAGGTGGTTGAAAAAATCCTTCGAACTTTGACAGCACGATTCACATATGTCGTAGTTTCGATTGAAGAGTCCAAGGACACAGAGTCAATGTCTATTGACGAACTTCAAAGCTCTTTGGTGGTCCATGAGCAGAAGTTTAAAAAGGTCTGTCGAGATAATGAGCAAGTACTTACATTGGAGGGAAGAGGCAGAGGAAGAGGAAGAGGCGCACCTCGAGGTCGTGGACTAGGTCGTGTACGGGGAAGAGGAAGACAATATTTCTCAAAGGCCACTGTGGAATGCTTCAAGTGCCACAACTTGGGACATTTCCAATATGAATGTCCCCAATGGAACAAAGAAGCAAATTATGCAGAGTTAGATGAAACGGAAGAGCTTCTTTTGATGGCTACGGTTGAAAAGGGGTCCAAAAGGAATGGCGCATGGTTTCTGGATTCAGGGTGTTCTAATCATATGTGTGGTGATAAAGGTATGTTTGTAGAAATGGTATCAGGAGATCAATACTTTTTCAAATGTGGAAACAACTCTCGAATGACTGTTGTTGGCAGAGGAAGTGTGCGATTGATGTTTATGGCACTGCCTTTCTTATTCGAGATGTATACTACGTCCCAGAGCTTCATAAAAATTTGTTGAGCATGGGACAATTGCAAGAAAAGGGTCTTGCTATTCTTATACAAAATGGAATATGCAACATCTATCATCCCTCTAAAGGATTAATTGCACATACAAAAATGAGTATCAACCGTATGTTTATTCTCTTTAATGAAAGCTCTAACCCTAATGCCATTGAAGAATGTCTACGTACCTCCTCTGACCTGACTTACCTTTGGCATCAAAGGTTTGGCCATTTAAACTACAAAGGCTTGAAGACACTACAAACACGACAAATGGTTCATGGATTGCCTGAACTCAGCACCTCAAGTATTACGTGTGTTAATTGTTTCACTGGCAAACAACATCGTAATCCAATTCCTAAGGCGAGTGAATGGCGTGCTAGCAAGGTCTTGGAACTCATACATGCAGATATTTGCGGTCCAATAGAACCCATTTCAAGTAGTGGAAAAAGGTATTTCTTAAGCTTTGTTGATGATTATAGTCGTAAAGGTTGGGTGTATTTGCTATCTGAAAAATCTGAAGCTTTGGAGTGCTTTAAATCCTACAAGAAAATGGTGGAAAAAGAAGTTGAAGCATCCATCAAATGCTTACGAACAGATAGAGGAGGAGAATTTACCTCTCTTCAATTCAAGCTGTTTTGTGAAGAACATGGAATAAAAAGGCAGCTTACCACGGCTTATACACCGCATCAAAATGGAGTCGCAGAACGCAAGAACAGAACTGTTATGAATATGGTACGTTGTTTGCTCTCTGCAAAAAGGGTTCCTAAATTTTTTTGGCCTGAAGCGGTCAACTGGACATTTTATCTGTTGAACCGTTGTCCAACACATGCTGTGAGGAACATCACTCCACAAGAAGCTTGGAGTGGAATCAAACCTTCAGTAAAACATCTTCGAGTTTGGGGATGCCTAGCTCACGTGCACATACCAGAGGCAAAAAGAGGTAAGCTTGATGATAAAAGTTTTCCTTGTATTTTATTGGGTGTTAGTGATGAGTCAAAGGGTTATTGATTATTTAATCCTAAGACAAAGAGAATTGTTGTTGGTAAAGATGTTATATTTGAAGAAGAGAAAAGTTGGGATTGGGGTTCAACTTATAAAGAGCAAATAGAAACTAAGTTGGTGTGGGGTGATGATGAGTTACATAGTGATGACTCTACGGAGGAAACATCCGTGAAAATGGTGAAAATGGGTTTGCAGAAGATGTGGAAGATGATAGTGATGGTGCGAATAGTGAGCATAATGAGGGCAATAGGGATAGAAATGAAGCAACAGTGAGTTCACAACACATGATTCAAAGGAGAGAAAGAAGGAGGCCAAGTTGGATGGGAGAATTTGTCACTGGAGAAGGATTAAGTGAAGAAGAAGAAGTTGATACAGCAGCATACATAGTACAAGATGTCATAAGTGATGATCCAATTCTATTTGAGGAAGCTGTCAAACACGAGAAGTGGAGAAAGGCTATGGATAGCGAAATAAATTCAATTGAAAAGAATCAAACATGGGAACTAATGGACCTACCAGTTGGAAACAGAACCATCGGAGTCAAATGGATTTATAAGACAAAATTGAATGAGTTAGGTGAGGTTGATAAATATAAGGCAAGGTTGGTCGCTAAGGGGTATTCTCAACAATATGGAATTGATTTTTCTGAGGTTTTTGCCCCCGTTGCACGCATGGATACAGTACGGTTGATTATGGCACTTGCAGCATGCAAAGGATGGGACATATTTCAGCTAGATGTAAAATCTGCATTCTTACATGGAGAGTTAAGCGAAGATGTATATGTAGAACAACCAAAAGGGTATGTCAAAAAGGGGAAGGAGCATAAAGTTTACAAGTTACATAAAGCCTTGTATGGTCTAAGGCAAGCACCAAGGGCTTGGTTCAGCCACATAGAAGCACATTTCACACAAGAAGGCTTTCAAAAATGTCCAAGTGAGCAAACTTTATTCATCAAACGAAGCGTTGGAGAAGGCATATTAATTGTTAGCATATACGTTGATGATTTGATTTATACTGGCAATGACATAGGTATGATGCTTAAATTCAAGAAGTCTATGATGCATGCCTTTGATATGACTGACTTAGGAAAGATGAGATTCTTCCTTGGCATTGAGGTCTTACAAAAAACAGAAGGAATTTTTGTGTGTCAACGGAAATATACCAAAGATGTGTTGAAGAAGTTTGCAATGTCAGAGAGCAAACCTGTACAAAGTCCAATTGTTCCAGGTAGTAAGCTTAACAAAGATGTGGAGGGTACAGCTGTGGATGACACTTACTTCAAGCAAATTGTGGGAAGTCTACTATATCTGACAGCTACACGGCCAGATATCATGTTCAGTGTAAGCTTAATTAGCAGATACATGTCAAAGCCAACAGAGATGCACTTACAAGCTGCTAAAAGAATCTTGAGGTATTTAAAAGGAACTACTAGTTATGGGATATTCTACAAAAAAGGGGGAGAGGAAAATCTGCTTGCTTTCACAGATTCTGATTATGCAGGAGATGAGGATGATTCTAAAAGCACTTCTGGTTATGTATTTTTGCTAAGTTCAGGAGCAGTGTCATGGATGTCCAAGAAACAACCAATTGTTACCCTCTCAAGTACAGAGGC
>Ga0214542_1012564_pt1 | contig 10812 bp, 13 predicted proteins | sample CNSS1metaG_FD_160096 | JGI IMG/M metagenome (GOLD analysis project Ga0214542, IMG submission 160096) | Root nodule microbial communities from cowpea collected in UCLA plant growth center, Los Angeles, California, USA - CNSS1 | ecosystem: Host-associated > Plants > Roots > Nodule | place: USA...
ACTACATTCATTAAATATAACTACTACCTAACTCACAATTAATACAACAACTTCTAACTACCCACCTTCCAACTACCAACTACACACCTTCCAACTACCAACTACACACATTTAAGTTTACCTAACAGAAACAAACTTGTGGGGATAATACCTACCGGTTTGGGGAATTTGCAAAGCCTGCTTTCCATGGACTTATCAAGCAACCAACTCAATGGAAGCATTCCTATGGAAATCCTCAATCTCCCAACTTTGAGAATTGTTTTGAACTTGTCAATGAACTCTTTGAGTGGTCCAATACCTCAAATTGGGAGATTGAGTGGTGTTGCCTCCATTGACTTTTCTAGGAACCAATTGGATGGTGGCATCCCCAGTTCATTCAGCAATTGTCTCAGCTTGCAAAAATTGTTTTTGAACAGGAATCAGCTTTCGGGTTCCATTCCAAATGCTCTTGGAGAAGTGAGAGCCCTGGAAACTTTGGACCTATCCACCAACCGACTCTCTGGAACCATTCCTGTTGAACTTCAAAAATTACAGGTGCTTAGGCTCTTAAACCTCTCGTACAATGATTTAGAAGGAGCTATTCCAAGTGGTGGAGTTTTCCAAAATCTCTCTGATGTATATTTAGAAGGTAATGAAAATCTCTGCATGCAATCCCCTTGTGTGAATCATGGCGAAGGTAGAAATGTAAGACGTTACATCATCGTAGCCATTGCAGTAGCATTGGTACTGTGTCTCACAATTGGCTCAATACTATATATAAAGAGCAGAAAGGTGAAGGTAGCATCATCATCATTATCACCATCTGAACAGCTAAAACCTCTTGCACCAATGATCTCTTATGACGAGCTTCGTTTGGCAACTGAGGAGTTCAACCAGGAAAACACTCTAGGAGTTGGGAGCTTTGGCTCGGTTTACAAAGGCAATCTAAGTCACGGAACTACTGTTGCAGTGAAAGTTCTTGACACTCTAAGAACTGGTTCTCTAAAGAGTTTCTTTGCTGAATGTGAGGCAATGAAGAACTCGAGGCATCGAAATCTGGTTAAGCTCATCACATCGTGCTCTAGTGTTGACTTCAAAAATAATGACTTTCGAGCTCTGGTGTATGAGTATCTGTGCAATGGTAGCTTGGAAGATTGGATCAAGGGGAAGAGAAAGCATGCAAACGGAAATGGGTTGAACCTTATGGAGAGACTGAAGATAGCAATAGATGTTGCTTGTGCATTGGACTACCTGCACAATGATAGTGAAATCCCAGTTGTGCACTGTGATTTGAAGCCTAGCAACATTCTCTTGGACGCAGACATTGTTAGGAATCCAAGTGTGAGTCTAAGTCCCACATTGACCAGAAATGAGAAAGTAGAGCACTATATAAGAATAAAGACCCATAAACCCATTGCCTTAAGGTTTTGGGTTGAGAGTGGTGTCAGTGTCTTATGTGGTTGGGCTCAGATCTCATTGGTGTTGTATCTCCCAGTGAAACCCCCTCCGTAAAAACCTGACAAGTGGTATCAGAGCCGATGGTTAATACCGGCTCAGACGAGTGCAGTATAGTCCTAGTATCGAAAGTCTTCCTGACAGTGTTGGTCAGGTCAAGCGTGTCCCGTTAAGAATAACGGCGGTACAGAAAAGGGCAGAAAAATTAGTACTCGTGGTTGGGAATGCTTCCGCTGGAGGGGGAGTGTACCAATGTGGTTGAAGGGACTCACCCTTGAGGGGGAGATTGTTAGGAATCCAAGTGTGAGTCTAAGTCCCACATTGACCAGAAATGAGAAAGTAGAGCACTATATAAGAATAAAGACCCATAAACCCATTGCCTTAAGGTTTTGGGTTGAGAGTGGTGTCAGTGTCTTATGTGGTTGGGCTCAGATCTCATTGGTGTTGTATCTCCCAGTGAAACCCCCTCCGTAAAAACCTGACAGACATGACTGCAAAGGTTGGAGATTTTGGATTGGCTAGGTTGCTTGTTCAAAGATCAACCAATCAAGTTTCCATTAGCTCCACTCATGCTCTCAGAGGCTCAATTGGGTACATACCTCCAGGTTAATGCATATTCCAATTAGTTTCTCCATTCACTCTCTATGAACCTTTTCATTTGATAACAAATTATGAAACATGATGAATAATGAGTATGGTTGGCTTTGCAATGCAGAATATGGATGGGGAGAGAAAGCAAGTGCAGCTGGAGATGTATATAGTTTTGGTATAGTGTTGCTGGAGCTGTTCTCTGGGAAAAGTCCAACTGATGAATGCTTCAGTGGAGGCATAAGCATAAGAAGATGGATGCATTCAGCATTGAAAGAGAAGACAATGGAAGCCATTGACCCTGAGTTGGTGTCCCTCATTTTGCATGATGACCCTTCAGAGGGACCAAATAACTTACAATTGTATTGTGTGGATGCAATTGTAGGAGTAGCCATATCCTGCACTTCAGATAACCCAGATGAACGCATTGGCATTAGAGATGCTGTTAGCCAACTCAAAGCTTCCAGAGACTCTCTTTTGAATCACTCTGATCGCACTTCTGCTGCACATGCCAACTCTTACTTAAACGTTTCAATAAAATAATGCTGAAAAGTTATGATCAGGGAAATATGTAACGTAATAATACTTCTGTTGACCATAAAATGATCAAATGTTTTAGTTTGTCCAAGTCAGAGAACATGATAGAAATTGAGATGCTGATAATAAAATATAGGTGTTTATGTTTGTGGTTAATTGCACTTGTAAAACTTATGTGTGTCTTCTAATTGTTTATGGCGTATACTTTATATAGAAAGAAGCTAAAAAGAAAGATTTGTCCTTAATAACCCATTTCCAAATTTATATAGAAAATAAGATACCACTTTCAATTTATCCTTAAATTCCTAGCAATGCAATTTTCTTTTTCGTTTTTCTATAAATTTGGTTTTTTCATAATTGATAATATTATTGAAATTATTAATAATGATTTTCTTCTTTTTGGTAAAACAAAAGGTTGATAAACTGAATTAGAAATTTTTTTAGTAACCTTTATGACCTCACAACCGCTATCTTTCCTTTTTATAACTATTTTGACTTTATTCCTTTTTGCTTAATCCTTCGTACTACAAGGGTCAGCTCCTGAAAATTTACATTTTAAAATACTAATAAATTTTCAATTTTATCTTTATGTATTATCAATGCAGACATAGACAACAGAACAAAAAATATATATACCACCTTCGTGTTTATGGCAAATAAAGATGAAACAAGAGTTACTCAACAAAGCATATAAGAAATCAGAATTGTGACTAATCACTTGTAAGTGCATCCACACACACTATCTGATATTATACATAGTAAACTTTACACTTCAGTAAAACGAATGAAAAAATAGCCAATACATTTTGTAACCCAATGAAACAAAAACTAGAGTTTAAGAAAACAAAGCAAAGTGAAAGTGAATTGTTGAAGAAGAAATTAAAGAAAGGAACCCTGTTAGGTTGTTATAAGATTTTGAAAATGACTGCTACGGGAATGTTGACAACATGACCTTGGTTACCATACAACCCAATTCTCCCATAGCTTGAAGCAGAGCTGTTGCTGGTTGCATTGAAGATCACAGACAAGACTTGTTTCTCCCCACTGCCAATAGAGAAGTGATTCGGAGACACTTTCATAGAAGTGCCATATGGAGCGCTCCAACCAACATTGTATGTTTCATTTCCAGCAATGTTTTGGATTGTTCTTTGTACTACTCTAGATTGGTTCAACCTTGCTATTGTGATTGAGGGCAAGTTCAGATCAGGGCCATAAACAGTAGAGTTATAAGTCCAGCAATTTTGACCGGTGTAGTTTAGCACTGTAGGAGTTGAACCATTGATACCACATAGGAATGACATGTAATCATCATAACCTACGAAGAAAAATATGTGTAGTCACACTTCAAATTCAGAAACCAGGTTTGTTTATTAATCAAACTGCATTCACAAATTTAAGCTAGTTAACTGAGATATTGAACAAAAGTTGTTGCTGAATTTTTGAAGCATTTGTTCTTGCATGGACATTATAATGATTTAAAAATTCATTAGCTAAGTGAGCCTTACTAGAATCAAAAAGCAATCCCGGATTTAGTGCTGCAGTAGCATTCACAAAACCGCTTCCCATGTCAAAGGGAGTTGCTGGAGATAGGTTAAGGTCTGTGGTAGGATATGATCTCTGAGCCATTATTGACCTCCCATTGTTGTCATACAGAGAAGCTGAGGTGGAAAGTGCAGATCCAATGGCTGCAGGACTGAAATTGGGAAACTTTTGCTTAACCAGTGCAGCAAGACCAGCAACATGAGGTGCAGCCATGCTTGTGCCAGACATCAATGCAAAATTCTCACCTGTTGCAACAATGCAGAGCAGATATTCAATTTCACTGTGTTGACTTGACATGCTTAATAAACCAAAATTCCTATTTCCTAGTGTAGATTATATAGATTATGAAGATGTTTAAGTTGGGACAGACCAAATGAACACCTCAGACTTGTTCATTGTTTCGTTTTCTAGTAAAAAATTGTTTATGTAATGACAAACCTAGAAATTCATCAGAATCAGAGGCAGCAGAACTCCAAGCAGCCCATATAAGATTTCCAGGTGCTACCAAATTGGGTTTCATAATGTCAGCTTCATGAGGAAGAGTGTCCTCTGGATCTGGTCCCCTGGCAGAGTAATACACAACCTTTGGTGCCTCATCGTTGTAGTTAGCTTCTACTCCCCCACCAATACTAGCAACAGCCCCAAATTTAACAATTTTATTTGAGTCCCCATCTATTTCCAGTGAAGAATTGTAGTATTGCAGTAATATCTGTTGAAAAAAAAACAAAGTGAATAGTTGGCACCAAGGTATCATTGCCTCACATGTAAGCAAAGATAGAAATAAGTTGAGCATCCACACCAAACCATGGTTTTCATACAGACATTAAGTACTTAAAGAGAGCAACAAAGATGACATACATATGCCATTGCCATGTAATAAGAACAAAGACAGTATGCATGTGTATTTAATCAAGCATGTTCGAAGGAGAAAATTAATAATGCACCTTGGAATCATTTGCAGATGGAATTATTATGCCAGGAATTTTCATTGGAACTGGGTTAAGCTGAAAAGAAGTGACAAAAGGATCCATGGAGAAAACAACTCCAACGGCACTAAGGTTCATGGCTGTTTCTATGGCCTGTTTGATGGTGGAGAGACCAAGTACAAATCGGACTGAATAGCTACAGATCAAAAGGTTACCCTGAACCAAATCCTGATTGAATATACTTGCATCTTGACACTCACCGATATACATAGCATCAGCAACTGTTGTGGTTTTGTTCAAAGCATGTCGTGCATGAATCAGTTTGAACATTGTGTTCTCATGTGTGCCGGCTGGGAATAAAAAAAATAAAAAATGAAAACATAGGGTAGTAACTAACAAGTAAATCATCGGAGTCATGTGTAATTAAGCAGGATAAGAGAAATAGAACCTTACGTGCAAGTCCAAGTCCAGGTATGGTGAGATTATTTCCAAGACATAGGGAGTTGCTATAAACACGATCATGAGAGGTAGCACCAACTGTGAAGATCCAAGGACTGAAGGAGGACATGGTCATAGGTGATGGTCCAGTGTTTCCAGCAGCTTGCACTACAAAAATTCCTGCTTTTACTGCTGACAGCAATGCCATATCAATTGGGTTGAAAAAAGTTGCAATACCAGAAGGACGCCTATTAGGAGTGATTGACAAGCATATTATGTCAACACCATCCTGAGCTGCCTGTAAACAATTCATTATTATACTTCAACCCTTAGCACAAACTTTAACTTGAAGGGAATAATAAGCAAGGAAATTGTCAGCACTTAACACCAACTCTTCGATTCAATACCAAGCTTACCTTAATGAAAATATGGATAACAATAATTATGTAGTTAACCAAGCAATCACATACTGGTATGTACTATAGGAAGGAAGACAACTTAAAGGTGATGCAGAAGAACAAAATATATCAAGTGTCAGCAATTCACCTCAAGTAAAATTATGAAATATTGCTGACAGTGACTCATAAATTTCATTTATAAGAAAAGTACACGTACCTGGTCAATGGCTGCAACAACATCTGCTGCAAATCCTCCAAATCTTCTGTATAGTGCCTTGTAAATGGAAATGCTGTAAAAGATTGAAATGGAAAGCATTAAGTTACATATATATAGAATAAAAATTAATTATGCTTGCGTGAAATTATTATGAATCCAGGTTAGAACACATCCATTGTTTCATTTTGTTCTTGAACAATTTCCATAGTTTGTTGGTTGCTGTTGAAAACAAAATTATGCGTAGATAAACTCTATGGGGATTAAGGATTCCACAAGGCACAAAAGGATATGAGTGATAGGGACCAAGATGTAGAAAATAAAGAAGAGCATATGATACAATGTGGGAAAATTTATGAATGACAGGTAATGTACATAGGGACATTGTAGTGGTCCATTTCATAAGACAAATAACAATTTTTGTTCTGAACCTGGCCCAAGCATTGAAGTTTTCTTTCAGTTTTTTTTTTTCAGATAAATTTTATCTTTGTTTGCAGCAGTAGATATCAACTTTCTTCTTTTTTGTCGCTTTCAAGTCCTGTGGTCCATTTAGTCTCATATTCTCTAATTATTCTCCAAAACAACACACAAATAATAATGACACATGAGTTTTTAACTTGTATAAAGTTCAAGATTAGTTACTGCGAATGAGGAGCCATCCCACTAGCATTTCCAAAAAATTGTCCAGCAACGACCACTGGAATTCCATGGTTTCCAGCTGCAACAGAAGCTGTGTGCCTGTATATTACAGATACATCAGAATGAACATTCAGTGAAAAACAAGTAAAATGAAGTTTTAGTTCTGTGGAACACTTAATTCAAATGACCATCATAATTTGAACTTCTGATTGAAAGAAACATTGATATCCCAGACCATTTGTCAATAATATTTTTTTTTTCAAAACAATTGAAGCAGAAAAGAACAGGGGAAAAACTATTTGATGAGTTCAGAATTTTGACGAACAGAAGGTAGACAGAAATGATTCATCAATGTTCAAGTAGACGAGGGAAAGAACTTAAGAAAGATAACGGAGTTGCAGAAAGACAGATTTGTTAATATGGTAAAAAATGAGGGGAATGCACCAAAAGGGAAATGGTGAATTGTTGTATACAACAAATGAACACAAGACTAAGTTGGAAATGCAAAAAACTCACGTGCCATGGCCATCTCCATCAAAGGGAGAAGCATAGTCCTGAGAAGAGTTAAATATTCCTCTGGTTATAGCAGAAGCTGCAAAATGTCTGGCCCCAACAAGCTTCCTATTGCAAGAACCAGATGGAAAATCTGGAGTAACCTCACAGACGCCAGAGAAATTAGCAGGAACAGGAAAAGGATGTTGAGATTTATCATCAGCAAAACTAGGGTGTGTAGGATCAATGCCAGTGTCAACAAACCCCATAGTGATTCCTTCTCCAGCAGTTTCAAACCCACCTGTTTGAAACCAAGCACCCTGTGGCAGCCCCAAAAATTGTGGAGTGTGGGTGGTTGCAGTCCTCACAGAAAAATCCAAAACCACATTGGAAACTTCTCTTCTCCTTGAAAGTTTCTCTGCCTTCAAGATTTCAGAAAACAAGTTGAAGAAATTTATCAAATCACAGATAGAAACACCAAACCATGAATAAATGGAAACAAGAAATACAAACAAGCACATGTTTCTTCACAGAACAGGACAAAATCAAGATGCTGAAAAGTACAAGCATAACATAACATACCTGCTGTTGGGTAACCAGCACAGCAAATCCATTAATCAAGTAATGATAGCTATAGAGCTTCAGATATTTCTCCCCCTTAAAGACCTTATTCAACAACGAGTCATGAACACGGGCAAAGTATGAAGCATATCCCTTATCTTCCTTTGTAACATTCTGATGTCTAAAAGAAATTAGAAGAAATTAGAATATCAAACAGATATAATATAATGATAAGATTCTCAAACACCTTGTCCACGACTTGTGTAGATACCATGGCAATCATTTTAACAAATGTTTATCATCATCATAACGTTAATCCATAACTTCAACAAGAAGCCTTGGCTATAAAGGTGTATCAATACACTTCGTAAACCTTCAAAACAAATATGGGGTACCTTGGTTTGTGAACTCTAGTTCTTCTTCTCCCAGATGCACCATGTCCAGAATTTTTAGCCACTGTGATCAACTCATGATGGTGGTGAGAAGCAGGAGCTTGTTTCAGAGTAACAATGTACACAGCTGTTGTTTCTTCACTTTGACACAAGGAAGGTGTTTGAAGCATGGCCAACAAACACAGCACCAGTGAATGTTTATGCGACCAATGCATGTTTTCCATTTGGGTTTTGGAATGCAAAGCCCCACCAAGCATGAACTAGATAGTGACAAGACAACTATTGTTCAGTTCAGGAGCATGTATACTCCCTTTTCAGCTGCAAGATTTTTTGACCTTTAACGTTTATAAAAGTTCACTCAAGACTGAAACTGTGTCTGGTTTTGCAGTTTGTTCTGAAGTGGAAGTGGAAAATGAAGCCAACTCAACACCCATATTTTTATATCAGTATTTTTTTTTTTTTCGACGAATGTTAGTTGGTAATTCACGTAAATAAGAGAATTCAACCCATAATCTGTTCCACCACATTCTGTATCTACTAAACCAATCTTATTTTTCCAAACTCACGAACTTTCTCTAGCTTCCTATAACAAAAACTGTATTTTATTAGAATGTTGATTATTAATAATAATAAATAATAAATTGAATGAGGTTAGTAGGAATTAATATAGCTGAAACTGCTGCAGTTACATTTAAAATTTAAGATTAAGGCGGATTGATACTAAGGTTTAAAAGTCAGATTTATATATCACATATAAATATTGTTGTTGGGAATAGCAACCGTGAGTCCAAAATCTCATATGAGATAGTTAAATATTATATAAGAATAAAGACCCATAATACTATTATCTTAAGATTTTGGTGGGGTAAAAGTGGTGTCAAATATTTTATATGTATAAGATCATTGTCATATATATAGAAACACAATCTCTTTATAACCATAACTCATATGAAACAAATATATATAACCCAATAGTGGTATCAGAGCATATGGTTCGGAGTGACTGATCGCGTAATCATACCATACCAAAAAGGGGTCATCAGAGTGACTGATCGCATAACTATACTAAAAATGAGCGTCACCATACACCTTACGGAAATATATACCATATGAAAAAAAAAAGACTCACCCTTGAAAGGAAATTGTTGAAAATAGTCCAAGTGTGAGTCAAAAGTCTCACATTAGATAGTTAAACATTATATAAAATAAAAGATCCATAATACTATTGTCTTAAAGTTTTGATAATAAAAGTGATCTCAAATGTCTTATACGTGTAAAAATAAATGTGTCACAATGTAACCATAACCTATATAAACAAAATATATAACTCAACAGATGTATATTTACGATGAGCGAGGAAATAAACATTTTATTTTATTTAGTTATTTATTTTCTCATTTGGTAACTTTTTTTTTTTTTTTTTGAAATTGTGCTTGAAAGTGGATATGCATGATGGTTCGGTGGCATTTGAAGTGGAAGTGCCTTTGTGCACATGTGAGAGTGATAGTGCACCACTTTCTGTGCAAAAAGAGTTTTTTTCTCACACCATTCTAACTTCAAATTGCATGTTTTGGAATCTCTTTTTGCTTTCTTCATTAGTTTTCATTATGAGATCCACGCATGCATTCCTTTTCTTTTTCTTTCCTAACCATTTTAAACCTTTAAACAAGATTGCCACATTTTATGAAACTTTTTTCTTCTAAATAAAATATGGCTCATGTGCACTCACCACTCAGTAGTAAACTCATAAAATATGCAAACTTGTTATGGACGTGCTTGCTATTAATATTATATTCATCTAAACAGATCAAGAAGAGATTATTTACAAATATTTAAAAAAGATGTTTTTTTTATGGCAAAAGAAAGCCATTGTGAGAGTTTAGAATAATGGGGCTTTTTGTTTTTATTACAATTGATGACTTTTGTGCATTTGTCTCTAATGCCACAAGAAAAGGCTTTTGGGTGTGTGAGATTCTCTTCATTCCAATTTTGTATCAATGTTCCTCTCAAGTTCCGAAATTTCAGGATTCTATTTGTGTTTTTCAAACTTTTGGACCTTCAAAAATCACCATCTTTGACTATTTTTCATTCAAAAATATTTTGAAAACTCCATCTAAAAGTGGAAAGAGTCGCGAAGACATTTATAATAGTCAAACGACATTAAAAATAACAAAAAAAGTCATCTATTCTTTTCATTTTTTTGTCTTTAAAAATAAAGTTTTAAGCAATTATTTTGTTAAAAAAATCTGAAAACAAAAAGAATGTATATGGAACTAAGTATCATTAAAAAAAAAATTCTTTAAAAACAAGTAGAATAAAGGCATTGCACCGCTTAAATAACATACAAGTAAATTTACATGGCATCTATTCTATATTATAAAATAATAGAAGTCATTTTTTTTTCCTAAATGAACCATATACAATATTACAAAAACTATATAAAAGGTCACATATACAAAGGAATAGTATACTTATACAAAATTAAAGCAAAAAAGAATTTTCATAAGCAGTGTAGAAATTTACTAAATTTTTTGTTGCCGTCTCACTTCATTCTCTTAACATTTAGAGTTTATATTTCTATTCTCATTTTCTTAGCCAAGCATTCATCTTGATGTTATATCCAAAATTCTGGTTACCAATTTTAATATATA
>Ga0214542_1012565_pt1 | contig 10810 bp, 6 predicted proteins | sample CNSS1metaG_FD_160096 | JGI IMG/M metagenome (GOLD analysis project Ga0214542, IMG submission 160096) | Root nodule microbial communities from cowpea collected in UCLA plant growth center, Los Angeles, California, USA - CNSS1 | ecosystem: Host-associated > Plants > Roots > Nodule | place: USA...
AAGTTATAACTGCCAATGTAAGAAAAAAAAAAAAGTGAAGTCAAAATGTATAAGGGACAACTTCACTTTTTTACTCAGCAGAAATCGAGTTCTAGGATTTCACTTTTTAAAAAAAAAAAAAAAAACCGGCAGGATGGAAGACGACTTCACCAGTAATGTCATCCTCTACCTTGACGACTCGTCCCTATTTTACAAAAAAATTTTCAGCAAAATCCATTTTTACAAATTCCAGTTTAAAAAACTCATAAATACAAAAATGCCCTCTCTCGATCTTGGTCTTGGTCTCACTTTCTTGCTCTCGCTTGCTCCCGCTCTAAGTTCCTCTTTCGTGACAATCATTAATAGTTTATCAGTGCACACATAGACCCACAACCACACATATACACGCATATACACACATATACATAAACGCAACACACAGGCACACACACAAAGTATTAAAGAGTTTAAAGAGTTTCGATGATATTAAAAGAGTTTCCCAAAAACACACAATAACTAGTAATAAATCAAATCAACACAAGTTTTCCAATCAGAAAAAGAAAAAGGTTCGAGCTGCTGCCATATGAGGTTCTCGCGAATTTGATACAAAGTGACTGAGCTTATGGATATCTTAATACTTGCAATCCAGTTGCTAAAAATCAAATGACTCATTTTTTTTTTCCGATTAACCACACAGATCACTGCCAAGCATCACCCTCTTGAGACTTAAATCATCTCTCATATCACGATATATAAAATTACTCTCATGAAAAGTAAAATATCCAGATTTGACGGTGCATTTTTATGATTCATCATTCTTCCCTATGTATATGATATTTTCCTTCCCTCACCTCACATGAAATTTCTTTGAATACTCCTCATTTCCTTTTCCACTCGTTCAGACATTTTGAAGAACAATAACATCTAGTTTTTATTTGAGAAGTGTATGTACACAATTGATACCAAATAATAGACATTTCAATTTTGTTTTTCAGAAATTACTTTTTATTTCCATCATAATTGGTTCATATATAATTAAACGTTTAAGTATAAGTGTGGAGAACATACTTTTTTTGGAACATGTTTAATTGAAATAACGGGTGGTTAATCAAATTATTCAAATTGTTGATCAAAGTTAGAAAGTAAAGAGTAAAAGTAAAATGTTAGAAGGAATGATGACTTTATTCGCATCAGCTTACACTTCACAACCTTTGTCATATACCTATATTTTATCGTATTTCAATTGAATGCTATGATATTTGTGGTTATTTGGTTTTTACACTTAACACACATTTCAATGCGCACAGAATCTAATCTATAAAACTCTTCTTTCTTGAGTTTAACAGTTCTTCAAAGTTGCTGTTATTTTACGGTTTAAAATTTAAAAATTATATTTGATTGATTTTTTTTTTCAGGAACAATTGAGGAGGTAGTGCAAAAAGCTTAGAATGATATGGGATTATCATGTATCAAACAAAGGAATCACTTACTTCAATGATCGTAGAAATTAAGTTACATAAAACTCAAAAGCACATTGAACCTTATATGTTACGTGATCCATGGTTTCTCCAAATGGGAGTTACATATATAGAACCCCAAAGCATCAACCTTATTCCGACATAACACACACATACATTACAACAATCAAGGATAAACACAGCAAAATATAATGTCATACACATGACATTCATTCATAAATGTGAAGTTGTTGATTTCTCGATAAGGAACTTATATAGTTTCAATGAAAGGTCTTCCTCCTTTTTCCATAGATTTTCTTCATATAATTCCTCAGCCAACCTTAAGAAAAAAAAAATTCCTGGGTTTATATGTATATAGTTTGAGTTAGTGATGAATATTTACTGGATTGTTAGCAGCCATAGCTCCATCGTTCTGAAATTCGTGGGATGGAAAATAAGTTGGTGCAGCCGAAGTGCCAAGACCTATATCTGAGTTTCGCATTCAAGTAACTTTCTATCTTCAGCTGCATCATCATGAGTGAATTTTCGTTTTTTTTTTAAATATTTGGCATACTGTTGATGTTTATGAGTGTCAAATACTTCATAATTTGGTTGGTGTGAGCATGCAGAGATCTGAACATTTGACATTCCTGACTTTCGAGTTGCTGTTAAAAGGGGAACTGAACTCAATCTTGCCTTCGAAATTATTTAACAAAAAATTATGCTTTATTTCCTTTGTCAACATTCCTTTGTCAGCATTTTCTAGGTTGTAACATTATTAACAAAACATTTCTAACAAAACATTATTAATTTTGACTATACTTTAACTGTAACGTCCCATTTAATTATTAAGCGAAATTAAAAAAAAACGTCACACAAAATAGTAATGTAGAGTAGTCCTGGGGTCCTTAATATAACCCCTACAAACTGGGCACACCACGATACCAACGGAAGCCAGATAAAAGTCTAACAAAAGGAGAGTAGAATAGTAAGGCATAGAGCAATATATGGGCCGTAGCCCTAAAGAAGACCCATGAAGAAAAGAAACATAGAGTCCAACCCAGATGGCTAAGCAGCGGAATCGCCATTTCCTTGCTGACCGCGGGAACCTCGCCCATCTGCTCCCATCAATTAAATTGATGATCATCACAAGAAAGAAGAGCCACATACAAGACAACCATACAACAAACAGGGTAAGCTAGAGCCAACAACATTTTCATCATGCAGTCAAATATACTTTCACCATCCAATATCCATACAACAACCAAACATGTTATCAGTGGCGGATCTTGACCTAGATCTTTGGGGGAACCAAAATAATACATTCAAAATTTGTATTATTAATACAATAAAAACTTGAGTATAATTGTAACTATAAAAGAATTCACACACATACGTAAAATATATAAGTATATATAAGTATATAAATGATTGTCCTTAGTTTCTTAAGATCCTTGACCAATAGTTAAGTTTCTTAAGATCTTTCATCAATAATTAAAACAAAACTAAAAGTAATTGAATCAGAACTAAAATTGTCTACAATAAATTCATCTTTCATTTTATTTTACAATATATATATAAACTTAAGACTGAAAAATAATTTATCATAAACTAATAAAAATTAAAATACGTAATTCCTAGAAACAAAATATATGATAATCAAGTTACAATTAAAAATCGGTTATGAAAAAACGTATAATACATTACTTTTTTCTTCTATATTATAAACAATGAATAAACCAAAAGACTTATATTTCTTCAAGTGAGACAATACACTTACCTTTTTTTTCTTCGATAATGGAAGAGAATAAAGAAAAGATATGAGAACAAAAATAATGAGTTTGTGTCTAATTGTTTTTTTTTATAAACAAACGAAAGAAACACTAGTAAAGAGAGAGATGAGAGCAAAAATAACGAGTTTGTGTCTAATTTCATTTTTTTTTATAAACAAAAGAAAAACACACAAAAATGAGTGTGAGAAATCATTACAATATATAAAAAGTTAAGAAATAATTGGAAAAAAGTAAAAAAAATATTTTTTTATTTTTTAATTCTTTATTATATTTAATTTATGTTTTATTATTTATTAATATTAAATATTATACTTTATAAAATAAATAAAAATATATTCAATTAAATTTTCATAAATTTTCAACATTTTCAATATATATAATACATAATTTAAAACATTTTAAAATAAAATATATAGTTTAAACTTTTTTAAATAGAATATATAACTAAAGAAATTTCAAAAAAAATAGGGGGCCAGGGCACCCACCTGCCCCTCTTATAATCCGCCACTGCATGTTATGACTTTTCAATCAATACACTACGACTCAACTCGACTCATCCAGATACGTATAACCTGGTCGGATTCAGCGGATGCTTCCACTTGTGGTGGATACCTCTGCTCACCCCCGAGCTACTCACCCCCGAGCTGTGTTACAATGAATCAATTTTCTCTCACCACAAGGTTAGCCCTAAATGAATTTCAGGCCTCCTGCTACTCTCACCACAGGAGTCAGTCCGCTCTAGGTGAGACTAACTGACTCCTTAGAGTGTCAGGATGCAACCTTACCTCGAATCCTTACCTAGTTATACAGATGGGGCACCACCATGGACACCCACTAACAGGGGCCATGGAATTACGTCCTAACCACTGAAGCGCGACCCTGAAAGTCTCACCTAGAGACCCCAAGGAATTACGCACTGACACGGACCAACATATATAAACAACCAAGAATTTACACATACGTTACACATAAGATTTCAAACCAAAATCCATAACCAATCCTCATTTCTCATATGTTGAATCATTACCAACTCGTTATTCCCAACCATGAGTAAAGTGTTTCTCCTCATACCAAAACCATACCAATGGTTTACCAACCATCAAGATCCATTGTTGCTTATGCCAAGTTTGTGACCACACGCACATGCATATGTATCCAACTTCTCATGTACAATTCATGTAAAAATCATGCCAAGCTCACAATCCCCCACATATAATCTCCTCCTAACATGCATACTAATTTCCCCCCATGCCATCATATAATAGTACTACAGTTCAACCACCAAAAGATAAGAAGAACCCCAAACTAAACGCATTCTCGCTCAACCTGTCGCTCAGGCTGAGGAGCCTCGCCTAAGCGAGAGTCTCTCGCTCAAGCGAGTTCTCTTCGCCTAGGCGAGAGTTCGCGAATCTAGAACAAGGGCCTCTGCACGTTCTCGCTTAGGCGAGACTTGCCTCGCCTGGGCGAGACGCTCACTTGCTCGAAATTGAGCGAGTCGCCTAGGCGGCCATTTACGCGAGAAGGCCTGGGCGAGCCCCTGCTCACCTCGCCTAGGCGAGACAAGCTCGCTTGGGCGAGTTTAACAGTCGCCGCCACTGCCATGCCTGTAACAGTCATATTTTGCACATACCAACAACAACACCAACCATCTCATGCATTCACAGCAACATACCCATTCAAGGATCATAAAAATATACCGCAAAACAGTTTACAATCACATTAAACAGAGTTCTAGCTTCTCGTACCTGGACAAGCTAGCTGGAAACCTCGACACCCAAACTGTGGAGTACAAACAGCTTCTAGGAACGGACTCGGAGCTGGAAAATAGTGTAAGAGTGGGTCATTTCGGAACCCTAACAACAACTTACGAAAACAGGCCCAAAGAAGGAAACTACGAGTCGGAGAGCACTTACATGAGCTAAAAACGGGGCCAAACGGAAAGCAGACTGAAAACACAGCAGAACCCTAACAGAGAGAGCAGCTGCGGCTCTAAGCACCAAGGTAGCGGAAATCTGAAAAAAAGCAAAAGAGTAGAATCGATAGATGAGAAATCTTATAAAGATTAAAAAAGAAAATACAAATCAATATGGATTATGAAAGAATAAATATAATTAATGATTATCTTTTTCCCAAACAAAAATTATAATTTATTGAAAAAAAAAATTCAATTCAATAAGTATAACTTTCCATACCAATAAAAATTAACAGAATAATAATTTAATTAAATTTTTTTCTTATAAAATCATAATTAATTTAATAAAGATATATTAATATTTAAAACAATTCAATTTTTTTTTTAAGTTTCCTGATTTTTTTTTTCATGAGATTTTGCACTGGTGATGACACTAAAACTTGGACTTATTTTACACCAACGCAATGATGATGAATGACTTCATCTCTGAAAGCACATGGCACACAGCATAACAACAATAATCATGTGATGAACACTATCAGATTAATGACGATATAGAAGATAATATATGGTCAATTAATCTCATGCACAACACCATAATTTTATTTTATTTTATAAACATTATTAATGAGGATTACGTGGGGTTTAGTCAACATTTACCAGCAGAAACAAATCACCACATCCTCTTCTATTCACATTTTCTGTCTGAGTTTGACAAAATACAACACTTGCAAAGCAATGCATTTGGAAAAAAAAAAAGACACATAACATTAATTTTGTTTAATGAAGAATGCATATGGAGAGTGAAATCTTTTTTTCTTTTCAGATTATATTACCATTATAATTAATAAATATAAGTATATTAATTAAATCATGAATAGTTAAATCCAAAATTGATGTGAAATTAAAAAGAACATAAAAGAACAACTGCTATCATGAAACATATTTGAAACGCTAAATAAACTTAACAAAATTTAATTAAAAGTTAAAAAAATTTAAATTTTTACATTTTTAAAGTTGAGGAATTAAATTAGGTCAAAAATTTAAAGAAAAACTAATTCTAAATTTCACTAAAAGTGAAGAGAGTAAACATATTTAACCAATAAAAAAAAAGAAATACATGAATTCAAATTTTAAATGATTCTTTCATGAAATAAAAGTACATGAATTCAGATTTTAAACGATTTTTCCATGAATTCAAATTTCAAATGGTTCTACCATGATTAATATTCTTTTCACTAACAATTTTATTTTGATAATTTAAATTTTAAAAACATATTCAATAAAATTCATTAATAATTATTAACGGATAATAAAAACATCCTCTTCTATTCACATTTTCTGTCTGAGTTTGACAAAATGTGTGTAATGAAGAATTTGTAGAGAGTGAAATCTTTTTTTTTTATAGATTATATTACTATTATAATTAATAAATGTAAGTATATTAATTAATTCATGAATTAGAAAAATAATTTACTCTTCCATGAATGTATGGAGAGTGAAATTCCTTTTTCTGTATACTATATGTGTATTATAATTGATAAACATAAGTATATTAGCTAGATTATGAATTAGAAAATTGATAATACATCATTGTGATATATATATATATATATATATATATATATATATATATATATATATCATTTGATAAACAAATTTCACGATAGATAAAACAGAAATGATTATACATAGAAGAATTATTTTTTCATTCCATTTATCGTAAAATTATTAATATTTACTTGAATAATATATGTACATTTAGTTGTATTTGAATTTTGGATGATTTTGAGTTTGATAAAATGAATCTGCTGTTTCTGTTCAAGTTTAAAATGTGGGAAAAAAGAACAAAAAATTATTAAAAGAAACCATATATATATATATATATGGTTTCGATCAGAAGAACATCATATTTGGTTTCGATTTAAATTAAATTAAGTATTAATTTTAATGACATATGGTTTCAGTTAAGGCAATAATCAAAATTAAATGTCTTTCATATGGCTTGGCTTTGGTTTGCTAGTTGATCATAGCCAAAAACACCTTGATTATTTAGAAAAACCTTGATTATTTAAAAAATCCTTGATTATTTAAAATAATTACAAAATTTTAAGATCATATGTGACTTGATTGGTTTTCATGTGAATCAAAATAGAAAGTTGAGTTTTTGGCTTCGGTTGATAACTGAAACCAAAAACCAATCCTTTTTTATCTTGCATGAGTATGTCTCAAATCTGAAACCGAGATCGAATGATAAAAATAACTGTAGTCAAAATCTTTCATTCATTGCATTATTGCGATTAGGAATGTTTCTGTCCATATAACAAAATATCAATATATACATCGGAGATGTGAACATGATACCTTTAAATACCAGATCCCTTTCCAAAAAGAAAAAAAAAAAAAAAATAGTCCACACACATAAAACAACCCCAATATGACAAAAAACTGTAGAAAGAGCCATTTTATGATCTATGCTAACCCAAAACATTACAAAAAATGACCTATTTCTACCCAAAACAATACAAATAAACCTATTTACATAATGGGTAGGTTTAACAATCTATAAGTAGTAGCATACAACTCAGGACTAAATTACTCCTGTATAGAGCATCATTTCCAAATGAGAGGAAGAGATAGATTCCTTTTGAGTATTACTTCTTTCTGATTGATCTAAAATAAACCAATTTCTTTAAAAAGATATTGCCTAAAAAACTTAATGTTAAAAACAAATCTGTCTAATTATCTTAACCACAAAGGGATTTGAATTGATTAATAGGCTTTTATCTGATTTAAGATGAATCTTGAATAAATCTTTAGGTTTTAAAGCTCAATTAATCAATTTCACAGTTCTGGGTTAATGGACTGTTTTAAATCAATTAAGAAAGATTTTGAGAGAAGAGAAAGAAGCAATACACATCAATTTATACTGGTTCGATTCAAGGTGAATCTACATCCAGTCTTCTCCTAAGTAACACACTTAAGAGGATTCCACTAAACAGATAGGATCCAAGAATTACAAGCATACCTATATAATTCTAGACCCTAACACCCAAGAACTTGATTTGCCAATCAAGAAATCTCCCTAGGAGCAATGCATCCACGCAATTGCACCTAGGCCTACACTTCAAACACTGAAGCAACTGTAATCAGAAATACAGTAAACAAAATCAAGAAACGAATACACCTATGCTGTGCAGATTTGACAAGATGCTCCTTGATTCAAGAAAGACCTATCATAGTAGAATCAACTATCAATTTTCTTGGATCTGCACTTGAGTGATCTTCCAGAATGTTCAGAAACTCTGTGACTCTCAGAAGGCTCTCTTTCATATGGAAAACTGCATGATCTCTCAATTTTCTCCAGAGCCAAAACAGATTCTAAAAACAGCTTTTATACAGAGTTTTCTGTTGTCACTAATTGATTAGCAATTTACTTAATCGATTATCGTGAGTATATTTTCACTTCCTTTGTGCCATACTTACAGCTAATCCATTAGTTAAAAAGCTAGCCATGGAAGATTACACCAGCACAAATGTAATGGTCCAAAGCAGCACACAGTAGGCCTAAAATACATCTGATAAAGAAAAACTATTTTCCTAATGCACAACCTAACTGGACCAAAACTATGTTTTATTCTAAACCAGTAGACATCATCAAAATCATTCTTCATTCATAGGTGCAGTAGCTCCCCCTACCAACAATCTCCCCCTTTTTGATGATGTCCAAAACATGGGTTGTGATAGGCCTGCCTGCAGCACATTAAGCAAACAACAACAACAGTACAGGCACACAAAGCAGACAACAGTATAGGCATATAACAAATATCATTTTGATTTCATACTCCCCCTTTTTGGACATTAGCTAAAAGATGAGGGGATGTGTAACACAACCAAACCAGCACATACCATGAACATCACAGAGTAACAATACAAAGTATGACAATACTAACAACGCAACAGGTGAAATTAATAGCACAGGTTAACATCAAAGTGCAGACAGCCATAAATCAAATCAACAATTAAGTATTGCAATATCGGTTTAAATCAGTAGTGCAGAAATTTATGGAAATATAGAGCAAATAGAAACCATGACCAATGGGATGATAAACAGATCCAATAACAGGAATATCAGAGTGCATACAGGCAGTTAAGTATTACAGTAATAGCAGATGACTAATCTAATGAATTATGTAGTGTTCAGAAGCAAATTAGCAATAGCAAGAAAACGATAATCCATTAGATAATTACCTAATGGATTAATTTATGCAGAAATATGAAAAAAATACACATTTTACTTCCTTTTTAGTGAACAAACATGCAGTAAATTCAAAATATGGGATTACTTCAACCAACAATTATACTTGATCACAATAGAAGAGGAACTTTTCACCTTGGCAATGCCTAAAATTTGACCTTTGTTATTATCACCTCTTGTAACATGACCATTAATTGGCTTTGTAAGATATCCTGCAGAAGTTCTTCACATCTCCTTTCATGTGTCTTGAGCATCCATTATATAGAAGCTACATTGTTTTCCTTGCATCAAGACACACCTGAAACAAAGATTAAAGAGAAGATGCAAGTACCCAATTGAACTTGGGTCCTTTCATGTTAGTGGTTTGAGGTGTTCCTTTAGGTACCCATTTGTACTCTCCTTTAGGAACCCCACAATTTTTAAAATAGCAGGAATTTGATGCATGACCAAGTTCAGAGCAGTAGGAGCAAATGACAGATGTTGGTTTACTCATATTTAGAAAATTTCTGGTGCCTAATGGATTAGATTTGCCACTGTAACCTATTCCCTCTTTATTAAGCACACTCCTTTGAGATCCTAACACTGCATCAAGGTTTGATCTTCCCAAAGTGAATTTTGAGAGTTTTCATTAGGTAATCTATCTTTTCTAGCTGTCCTGGACATTATTAACAATCAAGATTATTAGTCATCTTTATAATGATATGATGCACTAATTCTTGGATCGCGTATTTTATTTGAAATTTATTTTCTGTTTTTTTCTGCAAAATTATATATTAAATTATTGTAATTATTTTTATTTAATTTTCACATTGTTCTCCAATGCTAACTCGTATTCATTGCTTATCTCATTAGAGACTTATCTGCATTATCCATCAAAAGGCTAAATTCTAACCTAGTTAATAGTTCTACAATTCAATTCAAGCAAAAATTTTAGTTCCTCATCAAAATATATGGAGAAAAACTCTTCAAACTCATAAATTGAAAAGTACCGAAAAACAAAAATCGGAAAAAAATGCATTTCTAATTTTAGTACAAATTCAACAAATAAAATAAAAACAACACCAACACAAATAAAAATAGAAAGAAAAACATACTAACTAGAAATAAAGATAAAAACTTTGATACATAAAAAACATGCGATTTAACAAAAAAGAATCTGTCACAACTTTCAAAAGAAAAACTCTAGAATAGAAAAAAGCAAAAGAGTAGAATCGGTAGATCGGTAGATGAGAAATCTTATAAAGATTAAAAAAGAAAATACAAATCAATATGGATTATGAAAGTATAAATATAATTAATGATTATCTTTTTCCCAAACAAAAATTATAATTTATTGAAAAAAAAAATTCAATTCAATAAGTATAACTTTCCATACCAATAAAAATTAACAGAATAATAATTTAATTAAATT